>JAEEGL016310597.1_pt1 | contig 15020 bp, 11 predicted proteins | sample 9134231 | NCBI WGS metagenome assembly JAEEGL01 (sample SAMN16246548, study PRJNA631951) | gut metagenome | biome: gut microbiome; feature: rumen; material: fiber-attached | host: Bos | place: Iran: Karaj | collected 2018-10 | reverse complement strand
TGCCCCTCAGGCTGTCCTTCGGGCTGCCCCTCAGGCTGTCCTTCGGGCTGCCCCTCAGGCTGTCCTTCGGGCTGCCCCTCGGGCTGTTCTTCGGACTGTTCTTCAGGCTGCCCTTCGGATGTATCGGAGCCGTCCCCGTGCTCCGCGTCTTCGGGGGCGAAGGCGGCCATGCGCTTCGCCTCCTCTTCGCGGCGGCGCTGTTCGATGCGCTCGAGCCTCTCGGCTTCCTCGCGGTTGGCGTCGCGGCTGCGGTTCTTCTTCTCCTCGGCGATCTTCTCGAGGTCGGCGACGGTCGGGGTGTCATTGTTCATCGCGAATTCGAACTGCTCCCTGTCCATCATCTCGTGACCGACGAGATATTCGGCTACGAACTTCAGCTTGTCGGCGTGCTCTTTGAGTATTTTCTTCGCGACGTCGAAGGCGGAGGTGATTATCCTGTGCACCTCGGCGTCGATCTTGGCGGCGGTCTCGTCGGAGTAGTCCTGGGTCGTCGAGAAATCGCGGCCGAGGAAGATGTCGTCGCCGTGGCTCGAGCCGTATCTGATCGGTCCGAGCAGATCCGACATGCCGAGCGTGGTGACCATCTGGTGGGCGATCTCGGTGGCGCGTTTGATATCGTTCGACGCGCCGCCCGAGAAGTCTCCGAACGTCAGCATCTCGGCGACGCGGCCTCCGAGCAGTCCGGCTATCCGTTCGTTAAGTTCTTCACGGTATACGCTGAACCTGTCCTGAGTGGGGATCGAGATCGTTACGCCGAGAGTCTGTCCGGCGGGTATGATGGATATCGAATGTACCGGGTCGCAGGTCGGCAGGAAGTGCTCGACGATCGCGTGTCCGGCCTCGTGATAGGCGGTGTTGCGCTTTTCCTTCTCGCTGAGTCTCGTGGATTTCTTCTGCGGGCCGGCGAGGACCTTCATGAAGGCGTCCTCGATGTCGTCCATGCCGATGAGCGTCTTGCCGCGTCTGACCGCCAGCAGGGCGGCCTCGTTGAGCAGGTTGGCGAGATCGGCGCCGGTAAAGCCGGCGGTCGTCTTGGCTATGACCGAGAAATCGACCGAATCCTCGAATTTCTTGTTTCTCGCGTGGACCTTGAGTATCGCCTCGCGCCCTGTGATGTCGGGGTAGTTGACCGTTATCTGCCTGTCGAAGCGTCCGGGACGGAGAAGGGCGGGGTCGAGGATGTCGGGGCGGTTCGTCGCTGCCATGACGATGATGCCGTCATGTGCGCCGAAGCCGTCCATCTCGACGAGCAGCTGGTTGAGCGTCTGCTCTCTTTCGTCGTGCCCTCCGCCGAGTCCGGCTCCGCGGTGGCGTCCGACGGCGTCGATCTCGTCGATGAAGACGATCGATGCCGGAGCCTTGCGGGCGGTCTCGAAGAGGTCTCTCACTCTCGAGGCGCCGACGCCGACGTACATCTCGACGAAGTCGGAACCTGATATGGAGAGGAAGGGTACGTCCGCCTCTCCTGCTACGGCCTTCGCGAGGAGCGTCTTACCCGTTCCCGGAGGGCCCATCAGCAGCACGCCGTGCGGGATCTTGGCGCCGAGCGCGGCGTATTTCTTCGGGTCCTTGAGGAAGTCCACGATCTCCCGCAATTCCTCTTTCTCCTCCTCGGCTCCGGCCACATCATCGAACGTGACCTTCTCCTTGCTGTCCTGTCCTGTCTTGACCCTGGCCTTGCCGAAGCTGTTTATCTTGCCTCCGCGGCCGGTGGCCTGGTTGAGGAGCACGACGTAAAGCACGATGAAGATGACGCCGATGAGCACGTACGGAAGTACCGACACCCACCAGGGGATGGGATGGTAGGGCTCATATTCGTAATCCTTGATGATCCCGTCGGCGTACTGCTGCTCGATCAGTTCGCCCAGGTCCTCCCTGAAGTAGTCGACGTCCTTGAGCTCGTAGGCGACCTTGGCGGTCTGGTCCTTCAGCTTCATTGTCAGGACGTTGTCGTCGTCGATCTCGAACGATTCGACCTTCTCCTCCTTAAAGAGTGTGACGACGTCGCTGTATTTGAGCGTATCCTTCTGGCCCGAGCCGAACATACGTGATACAACGAATATGATGAGTCCGATGATCACCACGTACGCGATCAGCGCCTTCAGGTTGCTGTGAGAGCGTTTGTTCATGTTAAAAGAAGCCTTTCAGTTCTGCATTCCGGCACAGGCATTCCGCCTCAGTCGGTATATATCTCCGGCTTCAGGATCCCTATGAAGGGAAGCGTCCGGTATTTTTCGTTGTAATCGAGGCCGTACCCGACGACGAAATAGTCCGGGATGACGAGACCGGAGTAGTCGGGCTCGAAGGCCACCTTCCGTCTCGACGGCTTGTTGAGCATCGTGGCGCACTTCACGCTGTGCGCGCCCTTGAATTTAAGGTAGTTCGAAAGGTAGGCGAGTGTCTTTCCGCTGTCGACTATGTCCTCGACGATCAGTATGTCGACCCCGCCGAGGTCGTCGCGGTGGAGGTCGGGGAGTATGTCGACCTTGCCCCGCGTCTCGGTGCCCGAGTAGGAGGATACGCGCATGAAGTCGATCTCGACCGGCCGGCGAATCTTCTTCATGAGGTCTCCCATGAAGACCACCGAGCCTTTGAGTATCGCGAGAAGCAGAAGCGAGCGTCCGCTTTCGCCGTAGTCGCGGTCTATCTCGGCCGCGATACGCGTCACCGTCTCTTCGATCTCCTTCTCGGATACGAGGATCCGTTCGATATCATCTCTCATGCTGTACATCTTCGGGTTCGTCCTGCCTTTCGGTTTCTTTGTCTTTTATCGCTTTTTGTTTTTTTATCCTTCTGTCGCGGCGGAACAGGATCCTCCCGTCGCGGGTGACTTCCCCCCTCACGCTTCCGGGAAGGGTCACGGCGCAGCTTCTGTGCTCACGCACCGCGTCAGCCAGTTCGAGCACGTGCCGTCTCTCGGGAGAGGCTCCGGCCGCGCGCGCGGAGAAGAGGATCGCCCTCGAGAGCACCGGATCCGGAAGCAAAGCGGCGGCTCCGGGAGCGGAGCATCCCCCCGACGATAAGAAGTTTCCGGCTTCGGAGTCGAGGCTGTCGGCGTCCTCCCTCAGCGACGCGCAGAAGCCGAGGAGCGCCCTCCCGAAGGAGGGATTGATCTCGCGCAGGCGCGGAATGACGGTGAGCCTTATGAGGTTCCTGGAATAGGAAATATCCGAATTCGTGCTGTCGGTGACGTATTTTATGCCTTTTTCCGCGCAGTACGCGAGGACCTCGCTCTTGGAGATCCCGAGTATCGGGCGGACTATCACCGCCCCGTCTCCGGCTTCGGGGAAGGGCCTCGACGGCGGTATCCCGCACGCGCCCCTCGCCGAGCAGCCTCTCGCGAGGTTGAACAGCACTGTCTCGGCGTTGTCGTCCGAGTTGTGGGCGGTAGCTATGACCCGGATCCCGGTCTTTTCCGCGGCTTCGGCGAAGCAGGCGTATCTCGCGTCCCTCGCGGCCTCCTCGAGGCCCTTGCCCCCCGGCTTCACGGCGGCGGGGACGTCTCTCCGGAACGGGATGAACGGGATGCCGCGCTCCGCGGCCGCGGCGCGGCAGAATTCCTCGTCGCGGTCGGCTTCGGCCCCGCGGATCATGTGGTTCACGTGCACGGCGGTCACGGGATATCCGCCGGCCAGCAGCAGGTCGAGCAGGCACATCGAGTCGGGCCCGCCCGAAAGGCCGAGCAGGATCCCTTCCCGGGCCGTCTCCGCTCCGGGAAACGAATCGGGCGGCCTGTAGCCTTCGGGGAAGTCCTTCGCTGAAGACGCGCGGGCGCTCAATTCTGGCTCCCTCCGCCGTATTCGGGCGGGGCGTCGCTGTCGGAGAGCCTTTCCTCTATCGAGTAGAACTTGGTATACTTGCCCATCCAGTTGACCTCGACGGTGCCGGTCGAGCCGTGCCTGTTCTTGGCGACGATCAGCTCGGCGACCGGGGTCTCGCTCTCGGGGGCGTCCTTCGCGGTCCCGTTGCGGCGGTAGTATTCGTCGCGGTAGATGAATATGACGGTGTCGGCGTCCTGCTCGATCGAGCCGGAGTCGCGCAGGTCGGAGAGCATCGGGCGCTTGTTCGAGGTGTTGTTCTTCTCGACGCTCCTCGAGAGCTGGGCGCAGCATATGACCGGCACGTTGAGTTCCTTCGCCATGAGTTTCATGCTCCTGGTGATGTCGCCTATCTCGAGCACGCGGTTGTCGGTGTGTTTTTCGCCCTGCATGAGCTGCAGGTAGTCTATGACCACGAGGCCGATGTCGCCCTCGCGGCGGAGTTTGGCCTTCATCTCGGAGACCTTGATGTTCGATGAGTCGTCGATGAGTATCCGCGTCTCGGAGAGCGATGATACCGCCTCGGAGAGCTTGGCCCAGTCGCGCTGCGTCAGGTTCCCGGTGCGCATGTCGGTGCTGGTGACCATGGCCGTGCTCGAGAGTATCCTCGAGGCGAGCTGCTCGTCGGACATCTCGAGAGAGAAGATGGCGACCTTGCGGCGGCTCATCATCGCGTAGTTCACGGCTATGTTGAGCGCAAGGCTCGTTTTGCCCATGCTCGGCCGAGCTCCGATGAGCACGAGGTCGTTCGAGCCGATGCCGGACAGCATGCGGTCGAGCGCCGAGTACCCCGTCTTTATGCCCTCGAAGCTGCCGGGGTCCATGCAGAGCTGCTCGAGTTTTTCGTATACGGTGTTGAGAAGCGAGTTGAGCTCGGTGAAACCGCGCCTGTCGCGGCCGGTCTCGATGGCTGAGATCCCGGCGGCGGCGTATTCGACGAGCTCGTCGGCCTTTTCCTGATCGGAGAATGCTCTGTCGGAAACGGTCCCGCAGAGTTCGATGAGCTGGCGCATCACGCTCTTTTCGAGCACGATGCGAATGTAGTCTCCGAGGTTGAGCGCGTTCGGAACGCACTGCGCGAGAGTGGAGAGGTAGTCCTCGGCCCCGGCTCTGTCTTCGTACACTCTGTCCTTTTCGAGCGTGTCGATGAGGGTGACGGTGTCGATGCTGCGCCCGGACCCGGCGAGATATTTCATCGCCGAGTAGATCGAGCGGTGTTCCGAGATATAGAAATCCTCGGGCTTCAGCCTGTCGGCGGTCTTTTCGATCTCACGCGGGTCGATCAGCAGCGAGCCGAGCAGGGCCTGTTCCGCCTGATATGAGAACGGCAGCCTTCTTATGCCCTCTGTCATGCTGTCGGATACTGCCATGGCGCCTTATTTTCTGCAGACTATGAGATTGATCTTCCCGGTGATGTCGGAATACAGCTTGGCGTCGACGGTATAGCTGCCGCAGCTCCTGATCTGTTCGTTCAGCTGGAGCTTGCGCCTGTCAACGCTTATGCCGTGCTGCGCGAGCAGGGCCTCCGAGATGTCCTTTGCCGTGACCGAGCCGTAGAGCCTGTCGTCGGCGCTGCCGGGGGCCTCGATCTTGACGACGACTCCCTCGAGGGCGGCGGCAGTCTCCTTTGCCTCGCGGATCTCGGTCTCGATCCTGTGCAGCCTCGACGCCTCGCGGTTCTTCGCCTCGTTTATCGCCGCGGCGTCGGCCGCGACGGCGAGTCCCTTCGGGATGAGGTAGTTGCGGGCGTATCCGTCGGATACGTTTATGATCTCGCCCTTTTTGCCCTGGGACTTCACGTCTTCCTTTAACAGTACTTTCATTTTTATTGGTCTCCTTGGATATCGTTCTTTGTTGATCCGCCTCATCCCGCCCTTGAAACGGGGAGGGGGGAGCAGGGTGGTACGGGAGGAAAAGAGGTCAGTTCCCGCCGTCGAGATATTCGTCGACGGCCTGCTTGAGCTGCTGTATCACGTCTCTCAGCGTGGTGTCCTCGATCTGGGCCCCGGCGGCGTCGAAATGCCCGCCTCCGCCTATCTTCTCGAGGATCTGCTGCACGTTGATACTGCCGTTCGACCTGGCGGACACCACCACCGTCGCGCCGCACACCAGCATGGCTATCGCGGCGTCGACGTCCCTCACCGTCAGCAGCGTGTCGGCCGCCCTGGCGAGAGATATCCTGTCCTCCGCGGTGATCTCGGAGCCGCCGTCGATGTCGCTGACCGTCATCGCGACGCGGTCGCGGTAGATCCGCACCGACGATTCGAGCCTCGTTTCGGTGACGAATCCCGAAAAGTCGTTGTAGAAGAAGGTCCCGGCGGTCTCGGAACTGGCTCCGAGCTCGCGCAGATAGACGGCCGCGGCGAACGTCTCGCCGTTGGTCGAGCGGGTGAAATTGCGCGTGTCGAGCATCATGCCCGAGAGCATGACGGTCGCCTCGTGCTTGGTGAGCCTCGCGGAATCGTCAAGGACGCTGACGCCCACCGATACCGTCTCGAGCATCTCGGCCACCAGCTCGCAGCACGACGAGGTGCCCGGCTCGATGTAGGTCAGCGCCGGCTCGCGCTCGAACTCCGCCGTCTTTCTGTGGTGGTCTATGATGATGTAGTTCTGGATGCTGTTCACTATCTCGGGGGCCTCGACGATCTTCAGGTTGTTGACGTCGGCGATGATCAGCAGCGTGTCCGAATAGATCATGTCGCGCGCGGCCTCGCGGTCGATGAAGATGTCGGCGTATTCGGGCTGCTCGGCGATCAGCGCGGCGGTGCAGACCCTGAAGTTCGCGTTGTTCGGGTCGGATATGATCTTCACGTCCTGATTGTACGCCCGCGAGAGCTTCGACAGGCCGATGCAGGCTCCTATGCAGTCGAAGTCGGGGTTCCGGTGCCCCATGAGGAGCACGTTCCTCGCGCCGATGAGCATCGGTATGAGGGTGTTGGCGGTGACCCTGGACTTTATCTTGGTCCGGTTGAGGTCGGTCTTCGTCCTTCCTCCGAATTGAAGCGTCTGCTCGCCGGTGCGCAGCACGGCCTGGTCGCCGCCCTTCTGAAGGGCGGTCTCGAGCGCCGCCGCGGCGTCGCGCTCGCGTTCGCGTATCGTTGCGCCGCATACCGACAGGCCCATCGAGAGGGTGACCGACATGCTGCTGTCGCCGAGCCCGATCTGCCTGACTTTTGAAAGGATGTCGAAATTGGAATCGACGCACTCCGCGAGCCGGACTCGCGGGAAGGCGAAGAAGTACTTGTCCCTGCTGTATTCTATCATGAAGCCGTCGATGCCGGCGACCCATTCCCGGAGCACCTTCTCGGTCATGTTGGTCGCCTCTCTGGCGGAGACCTTGACATACTGCGCGAGCTCCTCGAGGTTGTCGAGCACTGCGTAGCCGACCACAGGGGCCTCCCTGTCTATCTTCCGCCCGGCCTCGACGAGATCGGTGCATTCGGTGAAGACGGTAAGCCAGGCGTCGCGCTCGCCGCTCTGCATGAGGTAGGGCGTGCAGTTGAAGAAGCGGTCTCCTATGACGACGGGCCCGTCAGAGCTGCCCGAGATCGTCTCGGAGGCGTCCCTGCCGGTGACCGACGAAAGGTCGGACCCGGTCAGCTTCCCGCCGATCCCGGCCGCTCCGCAGAGAGCCACAAGGGCGTCGTTGCCCCAGATGATCTTGCCGTCGACCGTGGTCACGGCGACGGGCGAGTCGAGACGTCGGAAGACGTCGGCCAGCATGTTGTCGAAGTCTGGGGCGGCGGCGATCGCCGCGGGGCTCTTCGCCTCGCGCTGCCTGAATATGAATATCGCGAGTTCGGCCGCCGCGCAGAGGAGCACTCCGGCAGCCGCCGCGAGGTACCGGTACACGCCCTCGGTCAGCAGTACCGCCGAGGCTGTGAGCACGGTGAAGAAAAGTCCCGCCAGCGCGGCCGCGACCGTATAGACCGAATTGCGCTTTTCGTGCGTGGTTCTGCTGTTCATTCCGGAACATCCTCCTTATCTCTTCCCGCGCCGCGTTCCGCCCTCGGCCGGCGGGTGACCGGCAAAAGGCCGCAATACGCATTTTAGCATAGAAATTATTATATCATAAAAGAAAATCGTTGTAAACGGTTTTTTGAAGTTTCCCCGAAATATTCACCTGCTTTTCGGACTTTTTTCGCAATAGGCATGCCGCGGCGGGGAAAATGCGCCCGGCGCCGGAAAAAATCAAAAAAATCGCAGAAACAGCGGGCGAAAAGGGCGCGGGGCTATTGCAATCGCAATGATTTCGTGGTATAATATATTCGCTAAGTGTTTGTGAAGTGTGTAGTGCGTGTGCGTGAAGGCGAGGATGAGAAACGAGGCGAGTGGGCGTGAGTCCACTCTTTATTAATGATTTTTTCTGACTTCCGTCTGATCTGAGCGCGCGCCGGACCTGAAAGGACTGTACCCGCATGATGAAAAAGGAATACACCGGCATTCCCGCGAAGGCGCTGCCGGTGGTGGCCCCGGCCGCCGAGGCGGCGGGCTGCTGCATATGGGACATAGAATTTGTGAAAGAGGGGCCCGACAGGATCCTCAGGATAACGATCGATACCGAAAAAGAGGGCGGCATAGGGATCGCCGACTGCGAGGCCGTGCACCGCGAAGCCGACAGGCTGCTCGACGAGACCGATCCCGTCGGAGGCGGCGCATATACACTCGAGATCTCATCCCCCGGCATCGAGCGCAAACTCACGATGCCCCGTCATTTCGACGCCTGCGCAGGCTGCGAGGCCGAGATAAAGCTCTTTAAGCCGCTTGAGGAGGACCCGGGTGAGGAGAAAACCGAAGCGGAAACTGAAAACAGAGCGAAGAAGAGCGGCCCGAAAAAGAAAAAGGCCGCCGGAAGGAAGAAGTACACCGGCGTGATCGAAGGCTACGACGAATCATCGGACACAGTCGTGCTCGAGACGCGGGACGGCAGGCTGTCTGTCCCGTTCGCGCTCATATCGGCGGCAAATCTCGTTTACGACTTCGACGCCGACCCCGGCATGTGACGCCGGGACATGACGCGACCGAACGGAACATCATCCCGAACACCCGGATATATATGAAAAGGACATTCAAAGGAAGGACCTGACAAAAAATGAACTCAGAATTTTTCTCCTCTCTGGCTGATCTCGAAAAGGAGTACGGCATTCCCCAGGAATACATGCTCGAAAAGACCAAGGAGGCCCTGATAAAGGCCTGCCAGAAGGAATACAACGGCAGAGACAACGAGGGACAGCCGAGCGAGGCCGTGATCAGGGTGGCCGTCGACGAGGCAAAAAAAGATATAAAGTGCTATCTCAGAAAGGACGTCGTCGAGACCGTCACCGACCCCGTTACTCAGATATCGGTCGCCGACGCCAGGGAATACAACAAGCGCATGACCGCGGGGAAGGTCCTCGAGATCGAGATCAAGACCAAGAACCTGCGCAGGCTCTCGGCCGGTGCGGCGAAGTCCGTCATCATCCAGGCGATCAGAGAGGCTCAGAAGGAGAACTCCAGAAGAGAGTTCGAGAACAAGCGCGAGGAGATCATCACCGCCACCGTCACCAGAGTCTGGGACGACACCGGAGACGTCGAGGTCGACACCGACAACGGCAGGCTGAAGCTCGCCGAAGCCGATCAGATCCCCGGTGAATATCTCGATGTCGGCATGAAGGTCAAGATCTACTTCAGCGAGATCACCCGCCGCGGCGGTATGGCGGACATAAAGATATCGCGCACCGCCCCCGGATTCATAAGAGGCCTCTTCAGACTTGAGGTCCCCGAGGTCGCCGACGGCACCGTCGTCGTGAGGAACGTGGCGAGAGAGGCCGGCTCCAGGAGCAAGGTCTCGGTCTATACCGAGGATGAGTCAATCGACCCGGTCGGCACATGCGTCGGTCCTCACGGGATGCGCATCGGCAACATCCTAGACAACCTCGCCGGCGAGAAGGTCGACATCGTAAGATACAGCGACGACAAGGCCGAATACATAAAGTCCGCGCTCGCACCCGCCGAGGTCATCGACGTCGAGATGCTCGACGAGAAGATCTCGCGCGTGATCGTCTCGCCCGACCAGCTCTCGCTGGCCATCGGGCTCTCGGGACAGAACGCGCGGCTCGCCGCGAAGCTCACGGGCTGCAAGATCGACATCAAGACAGAGTGACGGCATGGCAGAGTCAGAGGGATCACCGGGCGTGAAAAAGGAGCGGCGCGTCCCCGAACGCAGGTGCGCCGGATGCGGAGGCCGCTTCCCCAAGACCGCGCTCATCAGGATAGTCACATGCCCCGACGGCAGACTTGCCGTCGACAGGGGCATGAAAGCCCAGAGCCGCGGCACATACATATGCGCCGACCCGGCCTGCCTGAAGAAGGCGCTGAAGTACCGCAGGATCGCGAAGAGCGACGGCTCGGCGCCGGGGGAGGACGAAGCCGCGATGCTGGCCGCGGCCGTGGGTGAGCGCCTTGGCTGAGAAGAACGGCAGGGCGCTGTCGACGCTGGGGCTTGCCGCCAGGGCGGGGAAGACCGTCTGCGGCACGCCGGCCGTCTGCGACGCGCTGAAGGAAGGAAAGGCGAAGCTCGTCGTGTCCGCCTCGGGCAATTCCGAAAACACGGCGAAGCGCCTGCGCGACAGGTGCGCGTTCTACGGAGTGACGCTGATCGTGTCGGATGCCGACAGGGTGATGCTCGGTACGGCCGTCGGGAAAAGGGAAGGCGCAGCCGCGGTGGCGGTCACCGACGAAAACCTCGCACGCGCCGTGTCTGCGGCGTTTTCCGCCGCGGAAAAGCCGCTTCACGAGCTCTGATATACGCACCCGCGGGGTGCAGGAAAAAAGCACAGACGTTTTATCCGCATATTAAGGAATCATTTTTGAGAGACAATTTGAAAGGCTCGGTAATTAAAGTATGGCAGTCAATTCACAGTTCAAACCTACACTGTTGGCCAAAGATCTCGGTCTGAAGACCAAAGATATAACCGATCTGTTCGCAGGGACCGGCATCAACGTGAAAACGGGGTCGGTCATGGATACCGATGCGCTCGACATCATGTGGGAGAAGCTCACGCGGGCGTATCAGGTCGTGAACATCGACGACTATATCGACGGCATAACCTATATCCCGTCATCCAAGGCGGCAAAGCCCGAGACTCCGCACAGCAGCGCTGCCGAAGAGGACAAAGGCGGAAAGACCGGGCCGGCTGCCGACACCGGAAAAGAGGCGGCGCCGTCCGCGGCAGAGAAGACCGTATCCGGAAGCGGAGATGCCGCGGACAGGAAGGAAAAGGACGGGACCGCCGCGGGCGAAGCGGAAGGAAAGGACGAAGGCAAAAAGCCCGCCGCCCCGGACGCAGCCGCCGGAGCCGGACAGGCCTCCGGAACGGCAGGAGGGAACGGCTCTGCCGCGGACAGGCCGGACCGCGACCGGCAGCGCGAGAAGCAGGGCGTCAGCCGCTCTGCCACAGAGCGCTTCGAGTCCCGCACCAGCGCGGCGAGCGCGATGTCCCGCGACGGAGCGAAGAAGAACGACCGCAGGGAAAAGGAAAAGGAAAAAGAGAAGGAAAAGAACCGCGGAGGACGCAGCGGCATAGTGATCAGGGAGAAGACTGGCGGCACCGACGAACAGGTCAGAGTGGAGACACCGGCGTCGAACACCAGAGTGGTCGACACTCGCGGCACGTCGAACGTCGATCTCTCCAAGTACGACGAGAAGCTCGACAGCTTCGTCAGCGACCAGATCGGCAGCCGCGATACGCGCGGCGGAGCTCAGAAGGGCAAGATAAAGAAGACCTCCGCCGGCGAAGGACAGGACTCGGCCCAGAAGAGAGGCGACCAGGGCAAGGGCAGATCGGCCGGCCAGGACAGCCAGGGCGGCCAGCGCTCGGGCGGCAGGACGACTCCTCTCCCCGATTCAGCCAGAAGACAGGCCGCCCAGAAGAGCAGGAGCTCGCAGGGCGGGAGGTACCAGGGAGGCGGACAGCCCGCCGGACGCCAGGGAGCCGGAGGCGTAAAGAGAGACCAGCGCTCGAAGCAGCAGACTCCTCCGCAGCCGGTCAAGAAGCAGCCGGTCAAGGCCGTCATCCCCGACGAGATCACCGTCGGCGAGTTTGCGCAGCGGATCAAAGTCACCGCAGGCGAGGTCGTCAAGCGCCTCATGATGATGGGCATGATGGTGACCGTCAACCAGACGATAGATTTCGACACCGCATACCTCATCGCCGACGAGCTCGGCGCCGAGGTCACGAAAGAGGTGGTCGTCAGCATCGAGGACCGGCTCTTCGAGGACGAAAAAGAGGACAGCGAGGAGAACCTTCTCCCGCGCGCTCCCGTCGTCGTCGTCATGGGACACGTCGACCACGGCAAGACCTCGCTGCTCGACGCCATCCGCAACACCCACGTCACGTCGGGCGAGGCCGGAGGAATCACGCAGCACATAGGCGCCTACCGCGTCAGGATAAACGGGAAGGACATCACCTTCCTCGACACCCCCGGACACGAGGCATTCACGGCCATGCGAGCCAGGGGCGCCAAGGCGACCGATATCGCGATACTCGTCGTGGCGGCCGACGACGGCATCATGCCGCAGACGGTCGAGGCCATAAACCACGCCAAGGCCGCGGGAGTCGAGATCATCGTCGCGATCAACAAGATGGACAAGCCGGGAGCCAATCCCGAGGGGATCAAGCAGGAACTCACGAAATACGATCTGGTGCCCGAGGAGTGGGGCGGCGACGTCATGTGCGTCCCCGTGTCCGCGCTGAAGAAGACGGGCATCGACGACCTCCTCGAGAGCATCCTGCTCATCGCCGAAGTCAAGGACTACAGGGCAAATCCCGACAGACGGGCAAAGGGCATCATAATCGAGTCGAGGCTCGACCGCGGACGCGGCCCCGTCGCGACTGTCCTCGTGCAGAACGGCACGCTCCGGCCGGGCGACATCGTGATCGCCGGCACCTGCGTCGGCAGAGTCAGGGCAATGACCGACTACAGCGGCAAGCCGGTGAGGATAGCTCCTCCGTCGATGCCGGTGGAGATAGTAGGTCTCGACGACGTCCCGACTGCCGGCGACGAGCTCAACGCGGTCGAAGACGAGAGGATGGCGAGGGAACTCGCCGAACAGCGCCGCTCGAAGGCCAAGGAGGACACCTTCAAGGCCAACAGCCGCGCCAGCCTCGGCGAACTCTTCGCGCAGATCAAAGAGGGCGCGAAGGACTTCAACATCATCGTCAAGGCGGACGTCGGAGGCTCAGCCGAGGCAGTGAAGCAGTCGCTCGAAAAACTCTCGAACGACGAGGTCAAGGTGCACGTCATCCACGCCGCGGCCGGCGGCATCACCGAGAGCGACGTCATGTTTGCCGCCGCCTCGAACGCGATAATCATAGGCTTCAACATCAGGCCCGACAGAAGCGCGACCGAATCGGCCGAGAGGCAGAACGTCGAGATCCGCACATACAGGATCATCTACGAGTGCATCGAGGAGGTCGAGGCCGCCATGAAGGGAATGCTGGCCCCCAAGTTCAGGGAGAGCATCATCGGACATGCCGAGGTCAGACAGGTCATCCACGTGCCGAACGTCGGTTTCATCGCGGGATCGTACGTCCAGGACGGCAAGCTCACGAGGAGCGCCCTCATCAGGGTCATCCGCGACAGCGTGGTGATCTTCGAGGACAAGGTATCGTCGCTCCGCAGGGTCAAGGATGACGTGAGGGAAGGCGGGCAGGGATTCGAGTGCGGCATCGGACTCGAGAAGTTCGGCGACCTCAAGGTCGGCGATGTCCTCGAAGCCTTCGTCATGGAGAAGATAGAAGAACAGCAGTGACAGCTATCCCGGTGGCCGTATATCGGCCACCGGGATTAAAATTGGTTTTTCTTGCACAAATCAAGAATAAACTGTTGACAAAATGTGAACAAAGTGTTATAATTTGGTAAACAGACAGGCGGGATCATTCCGGAATGAACTCCGCGCGGCGGAGGCATGGCAGCCCACGGCTTTGTCCGTACAGCAATGCATTCAGAAAGGAAACAGTCTATTTGCCAAATGAAGATAAGGATCTATCAGGTCAACCTCGGCCGTGACGCCGCCGGGTCAGCCTTTTCCGGGCTCTCTTCGCTCGAGAGGCGCGGACGCGGCAAAAACGTCGACAGCTCGATATACGATTTCATCTGGGATGGAACGCTCGCAGCCGACGATCTCGAGGACGTCTACGAGATCTTCAACGGGGACCTTCCCGAGGACTACGAAGGCAGGACGATGTCGGTGTCAGATATCGTCGGGATAGAGAGCGCTGAGGAAGGTGCGCCGGCCGAGTATTACTACTGCGACAGCATAGGATTCAAAAAAGTCGAATTCGATCCGTCGCTTGCCGGTCCGGAGGACGGGGGCGGCAGGATGCGCGTGCTGCGCGTCGAACCCGGGAAGGCTCCCGAAGTCCGGGAGATCGAGCGCGGGCTCGAATCGCTCCAGCACGAGGTCGACGGGTATATCGAGTGCGTATATCCGTTCGAGGACCCCGTCGCGCTCGTGGTGAACGAGGAGGGAAAGCTTGACGGCCTCGAGCTCAACAGGGCTCTCCGGGACGAGACCGGAGGCGTCTGCGACATAATCGCGGGAAGCTTCCTTGTCGTCGGTCTGACCGACGAAGACTTCTGCTCGCTCGACGACGAAATGATAAAGAAGTATTCGGAGATGTTCGCGTCTCCCGAGATCTTCCTGCACATCGGCGGCAGGCTCCACGTATTTCCCGCTCCCGATGCTGATTCCGCCGGATAAAAAAAGCGCCGCCGCCCGTTCGCGGGCGGCGCTTTTTGGTACGACGGGCATGCGCGCTTTCCGTCTGTTGTTTCATGAACGATAAACACGTCATCAAAATACCAATAATGGTTGGGCGCAAAAGGGCGTATATCGTTCAGATCGTGAGTCATCTCATATCGCATAATAATACCACCCATTCTAAGAAATCACTTGTTGAACGAGCGCATCCATGTATTCTCCTAATCTGTAGTATAAAGGATCGGCCCATCCCTGGGATAAATCAGATAGTTGTAATTTCGATGCATTTGCCGGGTCTTCGTATTCATTGCAATAATACACACGATGCTGCAAGAAACAGCGATTATTGTCATCAACCATGATTTTTCCGATAAAGACCAAGCCATCACATTCCTCGAAAGATACTTTGGCGTACAATTCACAATTATCAGAATATAATCCCCGAAGTCCTGTGCCGG
>JAEEGL014574824.1_pt1 | contig 15020 bp, 9 predicted proteins | sample 9134231 | NCBI WGS metagenome assembly JAEEGL01 (sample SAMN16246548, study PRJNA631951) | gut metagenome | biome: gut microbiome; feature: rumen; material: fiber-attached | host: Bos | place: Iran: Karaj | collected 2018-10 | reverse complement strand
CTTCACTACCCATTTTTTTTTTTTTTTTATTTTTTATAAATTAATAACTTAAAAAATAAAAATTAAAAAAAATTCACTTTTTTTTATTTAAATATTTTATTTTATTAAAGATTAAAAAAAAGTTTTAATAGAATTAATGGGACCACAATATTCTTTAGAAGAGAAAAATAAAGCTATTAAAAATTTATCTATTACTGAAAAATATTTAAATTTAAATTATGATTTTGACAATTCAAAAAAAAACGATTTTTTAATTTATGAGAATAGTAATAATAATAATTTTAAAAATATAGAAAAAAAAAATAAAGAAAACTCAAAGAAAATAAATGAAATAAACGATAATAATACTCAAATTCAAAATTTAACAAATTTAATATCAAATAATAATAATAATAATATTAATAATAATCAACAATCAAATATAATTAATTCAATTAATAAAATAAATGTAAATAACAATAATCCAATAATAAATAAAAAAAATAATTCAATAATAAATAATAATTATAATAATATCAATAATATTAAAAAAGAAATTTCAAAAGAAAAAAAAATCCAATCAAAAAATTCTTTTGACTCAACAACATCATATTTAAATTTTTTAGTAATTTCAGCAAATAATTTATTAAAATCAAATAAAATAACAATAGAATATTTAAATACACCATTAGAAAAAAAAGAACAAAAACAAAATAAAAAAATTCAAATAATAAATGAAAAAAACAAAAATTTAAAAAAATGTTCAAATAAAATATGTACAAAATTTTTTGAACCAACAAATTTAAATTCATATTATTGTATAGAATGTTATGATGCATATAAAAAAGGTGATTATTGTTTTTATTGTGGTATTATTTATAGAGATTTTAAAGGAAATGAAACAAATAATGATGATAAAAGTTGGATTCAATGTGATTTTTGTCATAAATGGACTCATATACAATGTGAAATTGAAAAAGGAATTTTTAAAAATTTATCTCAATTAAATAATAATGATAATTTTAAATATATTTGTCCAATTTGTAGAATTAAAAATCAAAATAAGAAAAGAAATAAAAAATCTAAATTTAAAGGTTTAATTAGAAAAAATAAAGTTATTCAAGGAGAAATATATGAAGATATTTTGGAAATTTTAAAATTAAATGGAGAAAAATAGTTTTATTTATGTATTTTTTTGGTTAAAATTTATATTTTTATAAAGATGAGTTTTTTGTATTTTAAGTATACATATAATAAAAAAATAAGATTATAAAAAAGTGTTTTAAATTTAACTTTTAAGATTAAAAAAATTTATTTTTCAATTGTATTAAATGTTTAAATATCTAAATTAATCAAAAATAAATTATTATATTTAATTTAAATCTTTTCAATTAAAAAAAATATTTATAACTGATTGAATATAAAAAAATAAAATAAAGTAAAATAATAATAAAAACAATTCATAGTAAAAATAAATTATTCATATAAAAAAATATATTATATATATTATATTAAAATGTTGAAAGAATTATCAAGATCAACAACACAAAGAAATAGACCAAAAACACCAAATCAAAAAAGTTTTCAAAATTCAAATAAACAATCAATAAATAATACAATTAATAATTTATTAACAAAAGAAACATCAACCCAAAATACAAATAATAATTATAAACAAATGAATTATAATGATAAAAATAATAATTTAATAAATAATTCTTCAATTAAAAATATAGGAGGATCTTTAAATAATACTCCAGTTTGTAAATTATTTAAACCCTATAAAGCAAGAAATGATGATAAAATAAACTTAAATTTACAAAATGAATTTATTAAATTTTCAAAAATTAAATCAAACAGCATTGGTGATTTAAATACAAATTATAATTCTAATATTAATTCTAATTTAACATCAAATTTAAATTCTAAAAATAATAATAATAATTTTAATAATAATTATAATAGTGAGAAGAGTTTAATTAGACAAAATTTGATAAAAGATTCTTCTTTAAAAAAAAGACCTAAAACTCCTTCTTTAAATAAGAATTTAAATAATAATCAATCAAATTTAAAAAATGTTAAAAATAAAAATATGAAATCATTTTTTAATTCAATTGATCAATCAATTCCAGTTACTTATGATAAAAGTTATAATTATGAATTAGTAAATAATGAAATGCAAAATTTAGAAGATATGATTAATTCAATTAAAAATAAAGGTTTTGACAAATATGAAAATGAAATAAATGAAAAAGTTCAAAAAAAAGATAAATTAGAAAATTCAATTCAAATTTTAAAATCAAAAATAAATATGTATGAACATGAAAAGAAATATATTATAAAAGATAATTCAAAAGAAAAATTAAAAATATCAAATTTACAAAATGTAAGTAAAAGATATAAAAATATAAGTGAAGGAATATTAAATTATCAAAAAGAAATTCCAAATTATAAACCAAAAATAGAAGAATTAAAAAAAGAAACAATAGAAATAAATACTTCAATTCAAAATGAAAAAGTTTCAATTCAACTTTTAAAAGAAAATATTCAAAAATTAAATAAAATGATAAGTGATAAAAAAAGAGAAAGTGAAAGTATTAGGCCTGCTTTAAATTTATTAAAGAAACATATTATTACTTTAAAACAAAAAATTAAAAATATTGATTTAGAAAAAACTGGTTTTATGATTAATGTTTCTGAATTTGTTGAAAAAGGAAATTATCATTAATTTTTATTTTAATTTTTTTTAAACTTTTTTTTTTATTGAATTAAAAAAAATATTATTTAAAATTTTAAAATTAAAAAATTGTAATTTAATTTTTAATTAGAAATAAACAAAATATTATGATTAATAATGTAAAAACAAATGATCTTATTAAAAAGAATAAAATTTGTTCTGAATTTTCTTCTTTTAATTCATTTATTTCAAATGATAGAAATAAAACAGTTCAATTAAGTGCTAGTGATTTAAAAAATTTTAAGAATTTATTAAAAAGAGAAAATTTTAAAATATTAAATAAATATAAAGAAGACTTAGATAAAAAAATAGAATTACTAAAAGGAAAATTATATAATTCACATAATAAACAAAATAAAACAATAAAAGAAGAAACTCCAGAAAAAGAAAATGAAAAAGAAGAAAATCAAAAAATATTAATGAATTATAAAAAATTTGCAGAAACATATATAGGAAATAATAAAATATTTTTAAGAATAACTAATTTTTTAGATACAAATGACTTATATCGTTTATTTTTATTAAATAATGAAATACATCAAGGAATAATATCAAATTTAATTGATATGACAAAAGAAAAAATAATACCAAATTATATATTAAAATATAATAATGATATAATATTTTCAGAATCAAATTTTTTTTTAATTTTCAAAAAATACAAAAAAAACAAAAAAATGAATTTACGTATAATATTGAATATAAAATCAAAAATAACCGACAAAAATTTAGATATAATAAACAAATCATATCAAATATCATTTAATAATAAAACAAAACAAAATTCAGGAGAAATAATAAAAACAATATCATCATATACATTTGATATAATAAATAAAAAAGATAAAAAAAATTTTTGGTTATTTAAAGAATATACTTCATTTCATTTTGATGAATTAGACAGAGCATATTATGGAAATATACTTCAATTTTATCCTAATGATATTATTAATATTAGTTTAACAATTTTTAGTGAAATTGGTTTAATTAATTTTGAAAGTTTTAATTGGATTAAATTAAAAGAATATTATGATAAAAAAAGAGAATGTGAAGTTGAACATTTAAAAAATGTTTGGTGTGGAATAAATCAAATTGAAAATTCTGAAATTGTAATTCAAAATATTAAAAATATATTTATTGATAATTTTCAAGTTGAAAATATTTTTTTTGATGATGTTGGATATTATATTTTTAAAATTATTTTAAAAGCAATTAAAGAAGGATTTACTTATGGTAAAGATAATAATATTGGAATTTTAATTAAAATTTTTAAAGAAGGTGAAATTATTGAAAATGAAGTTAAAAAAAATGGATTAATTTTTGATGAAAAAAATGAATTAAGTGTAAATATTGGTGATTATATAACTTTTTATATTTCTCAGAATAAGTAATCTTTTTTTTTTTTGGTTTTTTTATTATTTTTTTTATATAAAATATAATTGGAAGTTTATATTATTTCTTTTTTGAATATTAAAATAAATTAGAAAAAATTTTCTAAAATATAAATAATAATTTTTTATAATTGAATATATTTTTTTGAATATAGATATATAATTAGTTTATATTAAATGAATTAAAATATATTCTGGAAAAATTAATTTAATGATTTCATTTTATTTCTCTTTGACTTTTCTTTAATATTAATTTAATTTATATACTTCTTTCTATACATTTATTTTGTTTTATACATGCTAAATTTTAATAAATATTTATTTACTCCCTTTAAATTATGTAATAATATACTTGCTTAAAATTATTCATAATATACAGGCTAATATTAATATTTTATTATACACACTAATCATTAAAATAATATAATAAACAAGCTAATATAATTAAATAAAAAATACCTTTTATTAAATATAATAATTTTTACATCCTTAAAATTATATAAAAAAATAATAATATACATCAAGTATTATTCTCTATATTTTATAAATTTATTTAACCTTTAATAAAAATAAAAAATATTTTACTTTCTATTTTTGACTTATAATTAATAATTTACAGGCTAAATTTAACAAATAAAAAAATATACTTGCTATAATTTAAAAAATTTAATTACTTCCTATATTTAATAAAAAAATTTTAATTACCCCCTATAATTAATGAATAAACATAAGTAACTGTCTATTTTTTTAATATATATTACTTTCTATTAATTAATAATTATAATTTATTTTACCATCTATAATAAATAATCAATAAAATTTTTTACTATCTATATATAATTTTTCAATAAATAATTTTTTACCCACTTAATAATTAATATATTTTTTACCCACTTTTTAATTATTATAATATTTACTCCCTATAATGAATAAAAATATTATATTACACCCTATAATTAATTTGAATATTTATATTACTGCCTTTTATTAATTAAATATTTTATTTTACTATCTTATTGTAATTTATTCAATAATATACACCCTAGAATTATTAAATAATATTATTTACTCCCTATATTTGACTCTATAAATTGATTTACCTTTTTATTTATATATAAGAATTATTTACACTCTTTAATAAAATAATGAATTACTCTCTAGAATAATTTATGTTTTTATTTTATACAGGCTTTTGTAAGATAAATATTATTAATTACTTTCTAAAATTTTTATATTTTTTATACAATCTATATATTATAATTAAGAATTTATACATTCTTTTTTTTAATTATTATTTACTCCCTATGATATATATATATATTTTACATGCTATATAATATATATTTTTTTACCCACTTTTATATTAGAGTTATAACTTACAAACTTATATTATTTGTTTATTTTACTTGCTTTTATTTTAATTAATCAATTTACATACTTTATAATTAATATATTAATTTTACATTCAAAATATTTTAATTATAATATTTACACACTATATTTTATTATTATATTTACATTTGTACACTCAAATAAATTCAATTTTTACACTAAAATTTTCAATTATTTTTAATACATTATTTCATATTCTTTATTTGCTTTATTTTTTTTTTTTGAATTTTCTCCTTTTTTTTCTTCTATTTTTTCATTATTAACAATTGGATTTATATCAAGGAAATTATAAATATTTCTTGCATTTTGAATAATTTGATAATTTAATTTTTCTATATAAGTATTAATTAAAATTTGAGATAATTGAATTATTAATTCATAATTTTCATTGAATGACTTAAATTCATTAATTTTTTCTTCATTTTGTTTTTTTAAATTAATAAATTCTTCTTTTTTCTTTTGAATATAATTTTCAATATCATTAATTTCATTATCTGTTAAATAATTAAAATTTTCAATATTATCTTTATTATGAATTATACTTTTACAATAATCACAAATATTTTTATTATGTGTTTTACAATAACAAACAACATTATTATGATCTTTTTCAAAACATAAATAATCCATTTTAGTAATTTCAATTAAAAAATTATGTTCTTCTTTTTCAGAATGATTATCTTTATGTTCATTACAAAAAATGCCATAACATTTATTACAATAAAATAAATTATCTTTATTTTTTTCTTTACAATTTTTTTGACATACACAATTATTAATTTGAAATTGTTTATTTTTAAAATAAAATTCTTTTAATGTTTCATTGAATTCATGATTATCACATTTTAAATTAATAATGTTTTTTTTTTCATTTATTGCAATTATTGGTATTAAATGACATTTTGGACATCTTATTTCTTTTATATCATTTTCAAAATAATATATTGAACTATCATTACTAATTGTTGAACTTAACATTTTTTTATAAATCAATTTTTAACTTTTATTTAATAATATAAATTATAAAATTATTTTATAAAAAAAATAAACAATTAATTTATATTTTATAAAAGAATTTATTTATTGTTTTTTTTCCTTCAAAATAAAAAAAAAGTAAGAACTAATATACTATATAACATTAATAATTTTGAGGAAAAATTTATTCTATAAAGATTATTTATATTATAATTCATTTTGTTATTTCATTTAAATTAAATATGCTTATTAAAAATACATTATTCAAAAAAATATATTAAACTTAAATTTTTAGTTATATAAATATTGAATATTCTTAATTTATTTCTAATTATTATAAATAAAATAATATTTTTATATTATTTTTTAATAAAGATAATTAATATTTATAAAACAATATTATGAATTATTTTTTTAAAATATTCAAAATAAAAAATTTAAATAAATATAATAATTATTTTTAAAGAATAAGTAAAAAAATAAAAAAAAATTGTTTTTTGTTTTTTTTATTTATAACGAATGGAAATTATTTTTAAAATTTAAAGTCTTATATGTAATTTAAATAAAATTTAAACTTCTATAAACCTTATCCACAAACCCAATCCCAAACTACTATTATGAATAATACTATGATAATAATACAACCGATTAATTGCAATACATATAAAATTTCTATATTTAATTTAAGAAATAATCCTATTATTGAATCCCATAAAAGAATATAAATCGAAAGTGTTGTTGAATTTGATAAAAGTTCAAAAGTTTTATATCCTCCTATAATTTGAGAACAAATTTTTGATTGTGTGAAATAAAATAATTTATTTATTATAATTGGGATTAAAACTATATTATTATTATAAATAAAAGTAATATTTGTAAATAAATGAAGAATAGTAAAAATGATAGAAAAAAATAAATTAAAAAAAATACTAAAAATTGCAGAACCCATTACCCAAACTGCAACATTTACACCAAAAACTTTAGTATTAAATACATCTTCAACATCTTCATCAAAAACAGAACCAAGTAAATATTCAACAATATAAGAAACAATATGAGTAAATAATAAATATAATATAAATGTGAAAAAATAAGTTAAAAAATGATAATTTGAACTAAAAAAAACTTTATTATTAATATCATTATTAATCTTTTTAATTAATCCAATAGTAATAAATTGTAGAATTAAATGTACAAAAGATATCACAAGAATTAAAAATTGATATTCACCTGATAAAACATTAAAAAACCAAGATAATTTCCCAGTATATTTATAACAATAACAAAATGTTTCATTTTTTTTATAATCTTCATCAAATTTTGTACAACACTTTTTATTAGAGCAACATTTATCTTTAATGTCATAACAATCAAAACTCCAACAATAACAATGTCCATAAAACCAATCTAAACAACAACAACAATTCTCAAATGATTCATTAAAAAGATTTTGTGTACAAGTATATATATTACTATATAATCTTTGACATAATTCACATTTCATTTTTTCTTTTTTATTTTCTTTTTGTTCTATATAAATTAAATATCCTAAAAAATCAATTATTCTTACTTTTCTTTCATCTGAATTTTCTTTTATTTTTTTCTTTTTAAATACTCTAATATAACATAAATATAAAAAGAAAGAAATTAGAGTTGGAATTATATAAATAAATAAAATACAATAAATAAATGTTTTAAAATTACTTTCTTTTACTTCATTTTTAATAATTCCAGAATGATGAATTAAAACTAAATAATTTATTAACAATTTGAAAAAATATGCAAAAATTGTTGTAATAAAAATAATTAATAAAAAATCAGATTGTTTTGGTTTTTTTTTTACTACTTTTTTTCCCTTTTCAGGTACGTTTTCAATGTCTTCATTTAAATTATTATTATTATTTATATCATTTATATTTTTATTATCATTTATATTTTTATTATCATTTATTTTATTATTATCTTCATCTTTCATCATTTGTTTGAAATTAGAAAATTTTCTTAAACCATCAATAATAATTTGATGAGATAATAACGCACTTCCTCCAGTTGAAATTAACATTAAAAGATATATTAATATTAAAAAAATAATTTGAAAAAATTCTGCTTCTTTTTTATCTTTTAAAAAATCAAATATAGTAAGTAAAAAAATAGAAATTGAATTAACAACACAAACAAAAAAAGTAGTAAATCTAAATCCTTTATATTGCATTATAATTATTCCTAAAAATGAAGTAATCATCATTAAATTTATATCTAATATTTGATTAAAATTTTGATTTATATAAATTTCAAAAAAAGTCTTTTCTTTAATTTGTTTAGTTTTACTATTTAATATTTTATTTTTTATTAAAAGTGAAATTTGTTGTTTTATTTCTTCAAATATTGATTTCATTATTCCTATTGATTGATAAATTCCAATTAAATTAAATATACTAAATAAAGGAGCAAAAATATAAAAACTAAAAAAAAGTTGAACTGAATTTGTAAATGATTTATCTATTTTTTTCTTTTGAAAATCTTTTGTTTCTGGAATATATTTTTGATATACTTTTTTAAGAGAACATTTTTTTTCATCTAATTCATTTTTTAATCTTTCAAATATTGAACTTAATTCTTTTCTTTTTTTTGATGTTAAATAATGTGTTTCATAATCATCTATTTCTTCTTCTTCATCTTTTTCTCCTTTTTCTTCTTTTTCTCCTTCTTCATCTTTTTCTTCTTCTTCATCTTCTTCTTCTTTTTTTTCTTCTTCTTTTTCTTCTTCTTCATCTTTTTCTTCTTTTTTTTCTTCTAAAATACTATTATTTATTTCTACTAAAGCTTTATATTCATCTGTCATTTAAATATGATATTTCTGTTTGATATTTTTGTATTTAGAACAAATATCATAGTTTTATAGTTAAGAATTTTTAGTGAATATATTTAATAATTTAAATTTATATTATAAATTATAGAAATTTTATATTAAAATTATTATATAATAAATTGAATTAAAAAAAAAATTAAAAAAAAAATAAAGAAACTGAAAGTTAATTAAAATTTAAAAAAATGAATTAATTATTAAAAAATTAAAATAAAAAAAATTAAAATTTAAAAAATATCCAATCAAAAAAAATCATTAAAAAAAACCAAAAAAAAAAAAAAAAATATGTCATCCCCTAAAAAAGACCTTTCCTCAGACGATAACAAATCCATAGAAAAAGACAAAGATTACACAAAAGCAAAAACTTCAGTCTTCCAAAAAAGTATTCCCTTAAACACATCAATTCCAATCTCAGGTTATGACTTTAACAAAGGAATAAATTACTCAGAAATATTTTCCTCCTATAAAACAATGGGTTTCCAAGCATCAAATTTATCAAAAGCAATAGAAATAATAAACAATATGATAAAATATCGTTTAATTGACGATCCAATTTCAGAAGAAGAAGACGACGATTACAAAGATATAAAAATAAGAGAAAAAACCCGTTGTACAATATTTTTAGGTTACACATCAAATATGTCATCATGTGGAATGAGAGATATAATTCGTTATTTATGTCAATATAAAATGATAGATTGTATAGTAACAACATGTGGTGGAATTGAAGAAGATTTTATTAAATGTTTAGCACCTTTTTATTTAGGTGACTTTAATTTAAAAGGTAGTGACCTTAGAGAAAAGGGATTAAATCGAATTGGTAATTTATTAGTTCCAAATGAGAATTATTGTCTTTTTGAAGATTGGATTAATCCTTTATTAAAGGAAATGTTAAATAAACAAAAATTAAAAAATAAAATTTATACTCCTTCGAAAATAATAAAATTTCTCGGTAAAAAAATCAATAATGAAAATAGTATTTATTACTGGTGTTATAAAAATAAAATCCCAGTTTTTTGTCCTGCTTTAACTGATGGTAGTATTGGTGATATGATGTTTTTTAATAATTTTCGTAATCCTGGTTTTATTGTTGATATTTTAGGTGATTTAGTTACTTTAAATAAAATGGCTTTACATGCTAAAAAAACTGGAATGATTATTTTAGGAGGAGGACTTATTAAACATCATATTTGTAATGCTAATTTAATGAGAAATGGAGCTGATTTTTCAGTTTATATTAATACTGCTCAAGAATTTGATGGAAGTGATGCTGGAGCTAGACCTGATGAAGCTGTTAGTTGGGGAAAAATTAAAGTTGGGGCTCAAAGTGTTAAAGTTTATGCTGAAGTTACTTTAGTTTTTCCTATTGTTGTTGCTGAAACTTTTGCTAAGGATCCTAAAGCTGCTTCCAAGTTAGAAAATTTGGAAAGTGAGAAGAAGAGTAAATAAAGGGAATGTTAAGGGTTTTTTTTTATTGTGGTTTTTGATGTTTGGTTTTTTTTATATTTTTGGTTTTTTTTTTAGAATTTTTATTTATTTTGTTTTTTAAGAATTTTTATATTATTTTTTTTAATGTATTAATTATTAAATTTTTTTTTTAATGTTATTTTATTTTTTATTAATATTATAATATTTGTTTTTGATTTGATTTTTTATATTTATTTGTTAATTATTAATTAAAAAAAAAAAAATAAAAATTTGTATTTTATTTTAATTATTAATATATTAGTATTTTTTTTCAATATAAATAAAAAAATATTAAAAAACAGAAAAAATAATAATACTTTTTGACAAAAAACTAAAAAATAAAAACTTTAAAAAACAAAAAAAAAATCTTTTGTATAAAAAAGTAATTATAAAAGAAAAAAACATATATAAAAATAAATTCATTTTATATGTTCAAAATATAAAAACTATAATTTAAAATAAAATAAAACAATTTATCTTTATCATCAAAAAAAAAAAATTACCTTTAATAAAATTAAATGAGGCAAATAATGAAATCTAATTAAAATTTGTAATAATGATAAAAAACAAAAAATTATAATTTAAAAATGACAAAATCAATAAAAGAAGAAGAAAAAGATTTTGAACAAAAATTTACAGAAAAAGTAAAATTTTCTGAAGTTGAAAATTGTTTACCTTCATTTTTAGTAAATTCTCTTGATAAATCAATAGAAAATATAGAAGAAGAAAATGAATCAACAATTAATAGTAATGAATTATCTAATTCAAAAAGTTCAGAAGAACAAAAAAATTTAAATGAAAATAATTTAATTATTGAAGATAATCAAAATTATAATAAATTTAATTTTAATCCTTGTTGTCAAAATTTATTTTCTAATGTTAATAATCAAAATTTTAATTTTAATCAATTTAATTGTTTTAATTCTTTTAATCAAGTTATTCCTAATTTTTATATTATGAAAAATCCAGATATTAATTTTTATAATAATCAAAATTTATTTTATATGAAAATACAAAATTTACAAAATGAAATATTAAATAATAATAATAATAATAATAAAAAATCCAAAAAACAAAATAATAAAAAAAATCAAAATTTAGAATTTAATAATTTTTCAATAGAATATATTCTTCAATTATCAAATAATGAATTTTGTTCTTATATAATAACACAAAAAGGAAGTCGTGAAGTTCAAAATTATTTAAATGATTTAAAATCAAATGAAATAGATATAATAATAAATAAAATAGAATATAATTTTCCAAATATTTTAATAGATAAATATGGAAATTATTTCAGTCAAAAATTAATTAAAATATCATCTCCAAATCAAAGAATAGAAATATTAAAATATATAACAAAAAATAAATTTATAGAAATATCAAATAATTCATTTGGAACTCATCCAATTCAAATTTTAATAGAAACAATATCAACAATTGAAGAAAAAAAAATAATAATTGATTATATAAAAGATAATGAAATTATTTTATCATTAGATTCAAAAGGAACTCATGTATTACAAAAATTAATTTCATTAACAAAAGATGAAGAAAGAATATTAATTAATGAAAATATAATTAATAATATTAATAAATTAATAAATGATCCATTTGGAGTTTGTGTTTTAATTAAATTAATAAAATATACAAATAATAAATTAATAAAAGAAAAATTAGCTACATTTATAAATGAAAATAATCCTTTAAATTTTATTCAACATCCTTTTGCAAATTATGCAGTTCAAAGTTTATTTAATCAAAATGATATTATTTATTGTAAAGATATTATTAAAGTTATTGTTGATAATTTTTATATTTTATCTATGAAAAAATTTTCTTCAAATGTTGTTGAAAATTGTATTAAATTTGGAAATGAAAATATTGCTAAAAGTATTTATAAAGAAATTATTAATCAAGATAAATTATGTGTTATGTTAAATAATACATATGGAAATTTTGTTATTGAAAAATTAATATCTAGATTAAATAAAGAAGAAAAAAATAAATTAATTAAAGAAATTCAAAAATTTGGAAAAGAAAAAACTCTTTCTAATACTATTATGAATTTATTATTTAAATGATAATTTCATTAGGAAGTTTTATTTTACTTCCTTTATTTTTAATATTTTTTAATAAAAATTTATTTTATTTAGTGTTAAAATTGAAGTTGTATAAAATGTGGTTGTTTATATATTTATTATCTATTTTATCTATTTTTATTTCTAAAAGAAATTTAGAAATATATTAATTTATATAGTTAGATTTGAACAAAAAAAGATTTTTAAACAAATATTTTATTTTTATATATCTAATATTTTATTTTTCTAATATTCAAATTTGGATTTAAAATTATTTTATGAGTATATAAATTAATTTTGCTTTATTTATATATTATAAATAGAAATTTTTATTTTTAATTTAATTTTTTTATTATTTTTGAAGTAATATTAGAAAAGACTTATTAAATTATAATTATATTTTTATTAATTATTAATATATTTTTTATTTTTACTGTATTTAATAGAAATAATTACAAATAATACTTTTTTCCATATTTTTTTATTTTTAATATTTATATAATATTTTATCATAAATAAAAACTTTTAAAAAAAAATATAAAATTGAAATGAAAAATAGAAAAAATGAATGATGAATTTAAATAGATATAAAGAAGAATTAAGGGAATTAAATAAAGAAATAGAATATTTTATTATTTAAAGATAAATATGTTATTTTAAATTAGATAATTATAATTTATTATATGTAAATCTAATTGTAATAATATTATTTACAAATTAATGATTCACAAAGAAAAAAAAATAAACTTTTTTATTATCCCCTTATTATTTATAATATTATATAAAAAAATTTTATAATTAAATAAAATATTATAATTTAATTAAATATAATGAATATTCCAAATGATGAAATGTATCAATTAATTGATTTAGAAACATATGATCCAAATAAAGTAATTATATATGAAAATAAAAAATGTTGTTGTTGTAAAATTCTTATTAACTGGTTTTTACAAATAATGGTTTCATTATCACTTTCTATAATGATAATAATAATTATAATAACAAAAAAAATGGAATCTCCTATTCCTTTTATTATTTTTATGTTTTTTTATATAATTTATATAATAGTAAATTTATGTTCAGAAACAGCAAAAATATTAAAAGAAATACAATTTAATGAAGGAATAGAAAAAATATTGAATGATTTATTTTCACAACCTCCAAAAATTAATATATATATTAATTGTTTTGATTTAAAAATTAATAATAATGGAACATCTGATTCAATTTCATATAGAAAAAATGTTGATTTTGCATATTATTCTTGGAAAGATGTTTCTGGTATTTTAAAATTAGGAAATAATGAAAATAAAAAATATCCTTTTATTAAATTATATTTAGATTATGATATTTATTATGCTGATTCAATGAGTATTTATGATTTAAATAGATTTAAAGATAAATTAAAAGAAATAAATAAAGATAAAAAATTTTTTTCTGTTACTGATAATAAAATAATTCCTAATTTTAATAAAATTCAATTAATTTGTATTGATCCTTTAAATTTTCCTTGTTTTGTTAGTATTAAATATTTTTATCTTTTTACTTTTATTCCTTTTTCTGAATTTTATAAATTATATATAAATATATTATGTTATAATCAAACATTTAAAATTAGAAAAGTAATATCAACTAGAAAAGATTTAAATAATGATGAAAAATATAATTTAATGACTACTGGATTAAATTATAATGGTGAATTAATAAAATATGAAAATACAGGAAATACTAATAGTAATTATGAATTAAAAGAACCTACAAAAGAAGAATTAGATAAATCTATGGAATATAATAATCTTATTCCTAATTTTAATATTAATAATGTAGATGAAGGTATTTATATTGTAAAAGATGTTGATACACCTTTAATTAATAATAATACAAATACTAATTCTTAAATAAATTTTCATTAATTAAATTATTTTTAAGGATAATAATCATTAAAAAATTAAAAAAAAATAATACTAATTATTTTTTTTAAATTATAAATTCTAATAAATTTGAAAAAGATAATATTTATATAATATTTAATAATATTTTAAAAAAAAAATAAAATTTTTATTTATTTAAAAAAAGTAAGTCAATTATTTTATATATTTGGGGATTGGGGATTGGGGATTGGGGATTGG
>JAEEGL013655631.1_pt1 | contig 15020 bp, 12 predicted proteins | sample 9134231 | NCBI WGS metagenome assembly JAEEGL01 (sample SAMN16246548, study PRJNA631951) | gut metagenome | biome: gut microbiome; feature: rumen; material: fiber-attached | host: Bos | place: Iran: Karaj | collected 2018-10 | reverse complement strand
TCGCACGGCGACACCTTATCCTTGGAAGAGGTGACGGTGACTGCCATCAAGCAGAGCAGCGACCTGCGCACACAGGCGACGGCGCTGACCGTCATCGGCCGCCAGGAGGCCGAACGCAACCAGGTGCTGTCGGTCAAGACGGCTTCTGACCTGGTGCCCAACCTGTTCATTCCCGACTATGGCAGCCGCATGACCTCGACGATTTATGTGCGCGGCATCGGCACACGCATCGACCAGCCTGCAGTGGGCCTGACCATCGACAACGTGCCGGTGATGACCAAAGAGAACTATGACTTTGACCTGATGGACATCACCCGCTTTGAAGCCCTGCGAGGTCCACAAAACACGCTGTACGGGCGCAACACCCTGGGCGGCGTGATGAACGTCTATACCCTATCGCCGCTCAACTACCAGGGCACACGCGCCCTTGTCGAGGGTGCCAACCACGGCACGTGGCGCGTCGGGGCGAGCCATTACCGCCTGCTCAAGGAAAACCTGGGACTCTCGCTGTCGGCACAATACAACAGCACCAAGGGCGAGTTCACCAACCAGTATAACGGCCATTGCTGCGACTGGGAGCGCCAGTTCAGTGCCCGCATGAAGGTCGAGTGGCGCAATCAGGACGGCTGGTATGTCTCTAACGTGGCATCAGCATCGGTCAGTCGCCAGGGCGGTTACCCCTATGAGTGGGTCGAGACCGGCAAGATCGCCTATAACGACACCTGTTTCTACCGTCGCACGTCGGTGACCGAAGGTCTGACCATCCGCAAAGCGCTGGACCGTTTCATCCTGTCGAGCATCACCAGTTACCAGTATCTGGACGACAACATGACCCTGGACCAGGACTTCACTCCTCACGACTACTTCACGCTGACCCAGGCACGCAGCGAGCACGCAGTGACTCAGGATTTCATCGCCCGCAGCCACGAGAAGCCCGAGGGCTATAACTGGCTCACAGGTGCCAGCGGTTTCTATCGCCGCTATCGGATGAACGCGCCCGTCACGTTCTACGACTACGGCATCGCACAACTCATCGAGAAGCATGCCAACGATGCCCTGCCCGAATATCCCATCACATGGGACACCCGCTCCTTCTTGCTGGGAAGCCATTTCACCAGTCCCAACTGGGGTGCTGCCCTGTATCACGAGTCAAGCTACACCTGGGGACAGTGGACCCTGCTGGCAGGCGTCAGGCTGGACTATGAGCACGCACGCCTCAACTACCACAGCGAGACCCACACGGGCTATAGCATCCTCGTCGGGGCGACAGGTAAAGTGTTTGCCCACGAGAATATCGACATTGACGACAAGGGGACCCTCAACAAGGAGTTCTTTGATGTGCTGCCCCACGTGAGCCTCACCTGGCATCCATGGGTGGGCAAGAACCACACCGTCTTTCTTGCAGTCTCACGCGGCAGCAAGGCGGGCGGCTTCAACACACAGATGTTCAGCGACGTGCTGCAGCAACGACTGATGAAGATGATGGGCATCGGCATGCAGTATGACGTGGACAAGATGGTGGGCTACAAGCCCGAAAAGGCATGGAACTACGAGCTGGGCGGGCACTTCGAGTGTTGGGGCGCACGCGTGCAGAGCGATTTAGGCGTCTTCTTTATGGACTGCCGCGACCGCCAGTTGACCATCTTCCCACCGGGCACCACCACAGGCCGCATGATGACCAATGCCGGCAAGACCCACAGTTGGGGCGCCGAGTTTGCCATGGCAGTGACGCCCACCGAGCTCACCCGTTTCAACGTGAGCTATGGTTTCACCCACGCCACCTTCAGGGACTATAACGACGGCAAGACCAACCACAGCGGCAAGCGCGTTCCCTATGCCCCGATGCACACCCTGTTTGCCGAGGCCAGCCAGTCCTTCAAAATCGGTGGCGATGCCAACAAGTTGCTGACTGCAGCCGCCAACTTGCGTGCCGTGGGCGATATCTATTGGGACGAGGGCAACACGATGCGCCAGCCGTTCTATGCCCTGCTGGGAGCCTCCATCACCTGGCAGCAAAAGCACTACAGCCTGCAGCTGTGGGGCCGCAACCTGACTGATACCAAGTACAAGACCTTCAACTTCGTGTCCATCCAGCACTACTTCCTGCAGCGTGGCCACGGGTGCAGCCTGGGTGCCACCCTGCGCATCAACCTCGATTAACACGCCTGGAACGCCGAGTTTTAGACTTTGCCCTGAAAGAAATTGCCATCATAGTTTATTGCCTCATGTTAATCGTGAGAAATGGGGCGTTTATCTATTTTTGCAAGTCATCAACGGGGAAAATTTGTCGGTTATTGACAAAAGTAGTAACTTTGTGCCATCAAAAAAACAACAAACTAACATCAATCAATAATTAAAACAATGAAGAAAATTTTTTCTATGTTATTTATTGCCAGTCTGTTAGGACTGGTACTTACTGCTTGCGGCAAAGATGAGCCTGTACAAACCGCTACTCCTGAAATAACCTTTGAAATACAGGAAAGTCAAGTGGTTGTCACTGCCAAGGGACAGGGCGAGGTTTTACTCTATCTTGACGGAAAAAGCACTACTAACCCCACAATTCTGCAACGAACCCACCAGGATTACACAGCCACCTTTACAGCTACCGCTCAAGAAGCCAACCAAAGGATTAGCGAGATTAGAACTCTTCAGGTCACCATTCCAAAGAATGAAAAACTTGTTCAATTTTCAGTCGAGAGCACCTATGAGAGCGAGACCGAAACCCACTTCAAGTTTGACATCGATTTGAATCAGGACTCAAGCATGATCAGCATCTACAACATCGTGTTCCGCATCGGTGAGGCCACTTCTCCCGCTATGACCCTCCGCTTTAAAGCCCCTGTGACCGTCGACGGCAAGACTTATACCTATGCTGGTAACGGCATCGTAGCCGAAATGCTGCGTGGCACCACCTGGATGCCCATGCCTGGTGATTCCTACCTGGTGAACAACCTGACCAGCACGGTCAATCCCACCGACAAGACCTACTCCATCAAGTTTGACTGCCATGGCGGCCATTTTGAGGAGAGCGGCAAGCTGAAATAAGCGTTTCAGCAATATTTAATTGAAAGAATCATGAAGAATGGCGTGCCAAAGGGTGCGCCATTCTTTACATATGGTCCACAAAATGAACAAAATACGCCAACAGTGTTAAACTATTTTAACAATCGGCAGTCAAAGTAATGTAAAAAGTTTAACCCTCCATTATTTAAAATCCAACTGATTATGAAATACCTGTTTAATATTCCAATAATTATTGCCATGCTTTGTGCTGGCGCACTCCTGGCCTCATGTAGTAGTGATGACGAGCCCAGCGCAACCAAGGCACCCGAAATCATCGACCAAGTTCTTGATGATGTAGTGACCGTAAAGGCCGTAGGTGATGGCGAAGTAAAGCTTTACTTTGAAGATGACATGGAAGAGACCGCCAATCCCACCAGTTTCGGACGTGATTTCGTGGACTATTACGAGACGATGGCCGCTACGGCTAAAGAGCCGGGAAAGACCATCAGTAAGACCATCGTCAAAAAGATCCTCATTCCGAAAACTGATACGCCTAAAATAGTGGATGCCTATAGCGTCATCGAAAGCGAGGAGGATTCCACCTTCTTTGATTTTCATTTCAACCTCTACAAAGGGACTGGTTCAATAGGCGTGGGCAAGGCGGTATTTGGCAGCGGTGATGACACCTACGAGAGGAACTTCAGGCTTGACGTTCAAGTCACCTTTGACCCAGCTACTGGCATCTATAGCTGTAGAGGCACCAACATCACACCCATCTTCAAATCCAGCGGTAAAGAAGTCACCTACGAAGGCTATACCGTGAACAATCTGTTCTGCGATGTCTGCGTCAAGGATTTGACCTATTCCATCTCATTTGACTGCCACGGCAAGTATTTCGACTACAATGGCTCGATTTCCAAGAATTACCCACTAATCTATCGCACAGCAGGTGGGCAATATGTCGTCGTCATCATTGATTTCTAAACCGTTTTAACGAGATTTAATATAAAAAACCATACAAATGGTGCAAGATGCAATGCGCCATTTGTTTTTTAGGTGTATCTTTGCGGCCAGTATCAACCGTATATATTGATCATTTGTCATGAAAAAGATTTTATTATTGATAGCAATGACGGGAGTGCTCATGGGTATCATTTCGTGCAGCAACGACGATGAGCCCAAGCGCGGCGACGGCGTGTTCACCGTCAACACACCGATGGTCAACCACCTCTATAGCATCCACGCCGACCAGGCACTGGGCATGGCGGCTACCCACAACAAGCTCGTTCTCGACACCGTGAAGCACAAGGCGTCGCTGGAACTCAACTACAACGACGGTCAGGGCGACAAGACACTCAAGTTCAACGACCTGAGCGCCACCCCCAAGCGTCTGGGCTTTTATGTACTGTCATCACCCAGCGATAACAGCTTCAGCGGCTACGTCGATATCAACGAGTCGTCGATTCGCTACCGCTATGTGACAGCCGAAGGCATACGCGTGATCTCGACCACACCCGACGTGTTCTTCCTCAAGACACACAACACCGTCACCTATGACGACACGACCAAGGCGACCGTGATAGAAAGCTCCATGTACCAATTTGGCATCGTGCCGTCGAGCAAGACTGCCACCATCACGGTCATGAGCATCGTGCATGCCAAGGACAACAAGTTCTTCAACAACATCATCGCCAAGAACGTGCCCTACACCGTCACGCCCAACGGCTTCACCATCAACGGCTCAAACATCAGCACCACAGCGACCTATATCGCCCGCTATGACAGTTCAGCCGTTATTCCCGGTGTTACCCCTAGTGTCAAGACCACCGACGAATACCCGTTCAAGACGTTCAATGCCACCATCGACTTGGCTAATGACAACCTCAATGCCAACTACATGATTGGCGGCAGCGCCACTGTAGCCGCTACGGGCCGCACCTATCCCGACTACACCAGTTATTAATCGATTGCCACAACTACATAAATTATTGAATATCAAATAATAAACATAATAAGAATCACAATGAAAAAATTATCTTTTTTACTTTTATCACTGCTCGCCGTGACCCTGTTCACAGCATGTAACAAAGACGATAACCCAAACAGCAGGCAGACTTTTTCCTCACACGTCAACATACGCACCATCAGTGGTGATGACGTGCTGTTCTCTCAGGCCACAACACAAATTGAGGTCGATTACATCAACTCAACCATCATGATTCAGACCGGCTACAAGGACATGGATGGAATGGGCCAAAATATTGCCACAACCAAGATGCCGATGTCTATCAAGTACAACGCCATCTACCGCTTTGGTCCTGGCGAAAACGGGCTCCAGGGATATCTCGACTTCACAACCGGCATGTTGTGGTTCTCCTTCAACCACGACCCGGAGACCAAGGTGTACTGCACGTCTAACCTGTTGTATGCCTACACCAACACCAAGATGACCAACCCCGAAAACAACAATCACGGCAGCAATCAGCAGTCGGCCTATATGTTTATTCCCGGTGCCAATGGCGAGACCTGCGAGTTGAGAATCAGCAACTTCATGTCCACTCTCAACGGCGTGGTTGATGCACCTGAGGTCAGGTACACCGGTTTGACGATGACTCCCACCACCACGGGCTATACCGTCACCGCCGACAACCTCGAATCGTCCTACAAGGGCTTCTACACCCTCACCGACGTCAACTTCGCTCTCAATGACCAGTGCCAACTCATCAACGGCTCATTCAAGTGCAATGGCATCAATTATGAAGTCACTGGCGACCTCTTCCCCGGCTCCGGCTATTGATTGAAGAGGCGATTTAAACAAGATAAGGAATTTAAAAGCGTGGCAAGGGGGACGACCCTTTTGCCACGCTTTAGTATATCAGGAGTTTTTCTTGTAGCTCACTACAGCCCAGACGGCCATGACCGAACTGATGCCCAGCAGGGTGAGCACCTGATGCCAGATGCTCGAGAGCCCGCCACCGCGGACAAACACCGTGCGAATCGCATCGACAAAGTAACTCATGGGATTGACATAGGTGGTAGCATAGGCCCATGACGGCATGGAACGCGTGGGCGTGAACAGGCCCGACAGCAACAGCATCATCACCACAAAGAACCACATCACAAAGATGGCCTGCTGCATCGTGTCGCTGTAATTGGAGACAATCAGTCCTAACGATGAGAAGAACAGGGCCAGCAGCATCGCCAACAGGTAAATCAGCACCACCGGTCCCTTGCTTGTGATGCCATACACGCCCCAAGCCAGCAGCAGGCACACCGTGATGACAAACAGGGCAATAATCCAATAAGGGATGAGTTTGGCAAGGATGAATGACCACTTGCTCACGGGCGTGACATTGATCTGCTCGATGGTGCCTGCCTCCTTCTCGCCCACGATGTTCAGGGCAGGCAGAAAGCCCGTCATCAGCATCATCACGATGGCAAACAGGGCTGGAATCATAAACAACTTGAAATTCAAGTGCTTGTTATACAGGAACAAAGTGGATACCCGTGACTGCATCGCAGCCACATCGGGATTGACCTGTGCCGTGACGATTTGGCTCAGGTAGGCACTGCCTATCGAACCCTTGGTGCCGTTGACCGCATTGGCAGCGATGAGCACCTGCGGCTGCTGCCCATTGGTCATGTCACGGCTATAGTCCTGAGGGATGACCACGACGACATCGGTCTGTGTCTTCTCAATCTCCTTCAGTGCGGCCTGATAGGTAGGTTTCTGACCCTTGAAGATGAAGTAGTTGCTCGCCTCGATGCTATGGACGAGCTGCTGTGACAAGGTGGAACGGTCATTATCGACCACGGCGACCTTGACGTTCTTGACCTCCATATTCATCACCCATGGCATGACACACATGATGATGATGGGGAATGCCACGATGAGGCGCGGCAAGAACGCATTGCGGCGAATCTGCGTAAATTCCTTCTGTATGAGATATTTGAGCGTCATATCCTACTCCAATCTTGTATTAAACTTCTTGAGAGCGACGGCAAGCAGCAGGGCCGTCATACCGATAAGAATCACCACCTCCTTGAGGACGGCTTCAATGCCCACACCCATAATCATCAGTTTGCGCATCGCCTCGATATAGTAGCGCGGCGGGATGATGGCCGATACCCACTGCAGCACACGCGGCATCGACTCCACCGGGAACAGCATACCGCTAAGCATCACGATGGGCATCAGCAACACCATGGCCGAGAGCAATAGCGCCACGAGCTGGGTCTTGGCGACATTAGAGATGAGCAAGCCCAACGAGAGTGCCAGCAAGATGTATCTGACCGAAATGGCAATGATCCAGAACAGTGAGCCCGCCAAGGGAACACCCAGTACATAGCGCGCCATCAACAGGATGATGGCCAGAATGGCGACGGCAAGTGCCAGATAAGGGATGGCCTTGGCAACGATAATCATCAAGGGTCTGACGGGCGAGACGAGCAGCACCTCCATGGTACCCTTCTCCTTTTCACGGACAATCGAGACGGACGTCATCATGGCGCATACAAGCATCAGCAGCATACCCATGATGGCTGGCACGAAGTTATAGGCCGACTTCATCTGCGGGTTATAGAGCATCTTGCTGTTGACCAAGCCGCCGTCGGCATTGAGCAGCACACCAGTGGCATAGTTGGTCCACATCTGCGCCATGTTGGGGTCGGCACCGTCAACGATGAACTGCACACCGCTGCGCTTGGAAGCGAAGTCGGGACCGAAGACGATGGCAAAGTCGGCTTTCTGATTGCGGATGAGCCGTTCGGCCTCCTGAGGGGTGGAAACGAGGGTTGTAAGGGTGAAATATTCCGAGGCGGCGAGACGGTCAACGGCCTGACGCGTGAGGTGGTCCTGCGACGAAGTGACCACCACGGTGCGCACGTTGCGCACATCGGTCGTGATGGCGAAGCCGAAGAGGAGCATCAGCGCCAGCGGCATGCCGAAGAGGATGAGCATCGTGCGCTTGTCGCGCAGGATGTGCTTGGCTTCCTTGTTGACAAATGAGATGAACTGTTTCACTTTTCTCAGTTTTTTATTTCTTGTTCTAGATGATCTAGATAGTCTAAATTCTCTAGATGGTTAATCGCTGGAACGGGTGGCTTGACGAGCCAGATGGGTGAACACGTGGTCCATGTCGGGCTGGTTGTAGCGGCGCTTCAACTCGGCAGGGGTGCCCATCGCCTTGATCTTGCCGTCAACCATGATGGAGATGCGGTCACAGTACTCGGCCTCGTCCATATAGTGCGTCGTGACAAAGACGGTGATGCCGCGATGTGCTGCATCAAAGATGAGTTCCCAGAACTGGCGCCTCGTGGCGGGGTCAACGCCTCCCGTCGGCTCGTCGAGGAAGACGATACCAGGCTCGTGGAAAATGCTCACCGAGAAGGCCAATTTCTGCTTCCACCCCAGGGGCAACGACCCTACCAGGTCGTTCTTGTGCTCAGCGAACTGCAGGCGTGCCAGCAATTCGTCGGTTTTGCGGGCTATTTCCTCATCCTTCATGCCGTAGATACCGGCAAAGAGGCGGATGTTCTCGGCCACGGTCAGGTCCTCGTAGAGCGAGAAGCGCTGGCTCATGTAGCCGATGTGCTTCTTGATCTGCTCATGCTCGGTGCGGATGTCATAGCCCACCACACGGCCCGTGCCACTCGTGGGCTGGTTCAGTCCCGTGAGCATGTGCATCGCCGTGGTCTTACCCGCACCATTGGCACCCAGGAAACCGAAAATCTCGCCTCGCTTGACGGTAAAACTGATGTCATCCACGGCATGGAAAGAACCGAAGGCCTTCACCAGATGTTCCACCTCGATGACGTTGTCACTAGCGGTGCCAGCGGCCTCGTCATGCTCAATCCCTGGGGGATTGAACACGTCGGCAAAGCGGGTCAAGACCTCGTCGGGGGTACCGATGCCTTGAATCACACCCTGGGACAAATAGGCCACACGCTCACAGCGGCGCACCTCGTCAAGATAGGGGGTCGAGGCTACGATGGTGATGTCACGTTCCTTGAGGGCTGCCAACATCTCCCACAATTCCTTGCGCGAGACAGGATCCACGCCCGTAGTGGGTTCATCAAGGAACAGCACACTGGGCTGGTGAACGAGGGCGCAGGAGAGCGCCAACTTCTGCTTCATACCGCCCGAGAGAGCACCCGCCTTGCGATCCTTGAAGCGTTCAATCTGGCTATAAATGGCGCGGATGCTGTCATAGCCCTGCTCAACGGTCGTGCCGAACAGATTGGCGAAGAACTGCAGGTTCTCCTCGACGGTCAAGTCCTGGTAGAGCGAGAATTTGCCGGGCATATACCCTACCCTGCGGCGAATTTCCTTCATCTGCTTCACCACATCGAAGCCATCGACCGCTGCCGTGCCGGCATCGGGCAGCAACAGGGTGCACAGGATGCGGTACAGCGACGTCTTGCCGGAACCGTCAGGTCCTATCAGGCCGAAAATCTCGCCCTTGCCCACGGTGAATGACACCTGGTCAAGCGCCTTGACCGTCCCATAGGACTTGGACACGTTATTTACCTCAATCGCGTTCATGAGCGTTCTGTGATCTAGAGGCTCTAGATTCTCTAGATGATCTAGACCATCTAGATTTTCTAGAGATTCTAGAATTCCTAGAGATTAAAACTTCACCTCCCCATACATGCCGATTTTCACAAAGCCGTCGTTCTTGATGGCAATCTTGACGGCATAGACCAGGTCGGCACGCTCATCGTCGGTGAGGATCGTCTTGGGAGTGAACTCCGAGCGGCTTGAAATCCAGGATACCGTGCCGTCATAGGTCTTTTTCTTCCCGTCGCCATAGTCGGCAAACACCTTGCATGCCTGCCCTACCTTGATATTCTGCAACTGGACCGAGGTGACATAGGCACGGATGAACATATTGTCCACATCAGCCATCTTGAACAACGGTTTGCCCACCGAGACAAATTCGCCCTGCTCGACATACTTCTCGAGCACCGTGCCGCGGATGGGGGTCCTCACCGTGGCATTGGCAATCTGGTCGTCAAGCTGTGCCTGCTGCACGTTGATGCCCTGCTGCTGTGCCTCAATGCCCGAAATCTGGGCATCGATGCCAGCGCTCTGCTCCGCCAGGCTGCGGTTGGTAGCGGCTAACTGCTCGGTAGTAGCCGATAGTTGCTTCTCGAGCACGCTGATCTGGTAGTTGATGTCATCAAGCTGCTTGCGGGGCACTGCACCGTCCTTGACCAGTTCGGCAAAACGCTGACGCTCACGCTTGGCATTGGCGATCTGCTGCTTGAGGGATGCCACCTGTTTCTGCAGGTCGAGTTGCTTGCTGTCGGTGGCGCGACGGTTGGAACGCATCTGCTCCTTGTTGGCAGCGAGCTGTGAAGAGGCTGTCGCCAGTTCGTTCTTCTTTAAGGTGAGCTGGGTGATGTCGATGTTGCCCACCTGGATGCCAGCCTCAAGGGTCTGTCCCTCGGCAATATTGAACATCTCGAGTTCGCCTGTCGATTTGGCCGAGACGGTGACCTCGGTGGCCTCAAAGGTTCCCGTGGCATCAAATTCCTTCTCTTTCTTGCCGCATGATGCGAGCACCAGCAGCATGGTTGCAATAACGGTTAACTTTTTCATATCCTTTTTCTGTTTAATTTCCTATTAACTAATCATTCATCGTGAACTTGATGTCATAGATGCGTTTGAGCGCCTCAATCTCGTGAGTGGAACGGGTGACACGGGCGGCGTGCTCATTGTTGATTTCCTTAATCAGGTCATTGACATCGATAATACCGTGATTCAGGCGTGACTCAGCAGCCTTGCGCACCGATGACCGCAAATCAATGATTTCGGCGTCTTGCTGGGCCAACTCGCGGTAGAGCGACAATTCCTCGTCAAGGCGTATCTGGTCCAAACGGTTGTTATACAGGAAGGTCTCGCGGTTGGCTTCAACCATCTGGCGCTGCAAGCCCACCTTCGCCTTATCGCCCTTGCGGGTATAGAGGGCACCGATGTTCCAGTTGAGTTTCACACCCACCAGGCCGTTGAGCGACCAGCGATGACGCATCATGTCCTCAAACATATTATAACCGGGGTAGCCGTAAAATCCCGTGGCAAACAGGTTGATGTGCGGCATCAGTTGGGAATTGAGTTGGCGGTCGCGCGCATCGGCAAGACGCAACTGGGAGTCAAACAGCGCCAACTCGGGGCGATGGTTGGCAGCAAGCGACACATCGGTGGCAGCAGGCTTGACAGGATTAGTCACCTCGATGCCACAAAAGGCGCTCAACATTCTCGCCATCGCCTGACGACGCGACTTGAGAGAAGTCAGTTGCTGGTCGAGGCCCAGACGCTCGGCACGGATGGCGTTATAATCGCTCTGGGCTGCTGTCCCGTGCTTGAACATCGACTGCAGTTTCTTCTCACTGGCGACCAACTGTTCCTGCATGACCTGGGTCAACGAGATATTCTCGTCAAGCAACAGCAGGGAGAAATACATCTCATTGACACGCTGGCGGATGGCATAGAGGTTGACTGCGGTTTGGGCAGTCTCCACGTCACCCTGAGCCCGTGCGACAGCAGCCTGGCTGCCGATGGCGCCCCCGTCATAGAGCGTCTGGTTCAGGTCGATGCCCACGCGGTATTGGTCCTTCTTCAAGCCCTTGAGGTCGACGCCCATCTGATTGAGCATCGTCTGCATCTGCTCGGGCCATGCCGCCACGTCGCTCTGCAATGTCGCCTGGGCGCCGGCAGTGACTTGCGGCAACCATGCCTTGCGGATGTTGGCTACGGTATAGTCGGTCGTCCGGGCAATGAGGTCATATTGCTTAATGAGCGGATAGTTGCGCTCGGCAGCCTGCTGACACTCTTCTAGGGTCTGTGCCATGCCAGTAAATGCCATGAATGTGACAATGATGAATAGAAGCCGTTTCATAATCTTCTTGAACAATGATTGGTTTGACTGATGCAAAATTACGATGACATTTCAAGAGAAAGGCTATCTAAAACAAGAGAAAAATGTTCTTTTTGTACAATACATCAACTTTTTAAGGCAAAACTCACCAAAAAATATTACCTTTACGTCCACAAACCAACAACATTCGACACATGGCGAACCTGCAACAATTCACCCTGAGCCAACTCAAGGAACTCATCGAGAACCAAAACGAGTCCTTGATGGGCAACTACATCTCCCAAAACCTGGCCGTTGCACGCAACATCCGGTTGGAAATGGTCAAGAAACAACTCTTAAGTGGCCCCATCATGATGCCCGAGATGCGCATCCTCATCGTCAAGCAGGGCTGGGTCAAACCAACCATCAACCTGATTGAACGCCACCTTGCCCCTGGCGACCTGGTGTTTCTCGCCGCCAATGGCGTCGTCGAGTACCGTGACGCAGGCGCCGACGTGAGAGGTATTGGCATCTCAATGAGCGCCGAACCGTTCTCGCTCGCCATCGGCAACAAGATTCCCCAGGCACTTGACGGCCACCTGCGAGATTTCCAGTTACACCTCCAACCGCAGCAACTCACGTTCCTTGACCACATCCATGAGCTGCTGTACCTGCAGATGCAGCAACAGGAATACAGCCCGCAGGTGATGCTGCACCTCATCAGCACCTTCCTGTGGCAAGTCGATTACCTGTGGAGCGAGAATGAATCATCACGACTCGCCATGCAGTCACGTGACCAGCAACTGTTCACCGAGTTTGTGCAACTGGTCAACCAGCAGGCACACGCGTGGCACACGATTGAGCCTTACGCATCACGGCTGTGCATCACGCCGCGCTACCTGAGCACAGTGGTCAAGCAGGTGAGCGGCAAGACCGCCAAGCAGTGGATTGACGAGGCACTGGTGACCCGCATCAAGATTGACCTCAAGCACACCGACAAGCCCATCGCCCACATCGCCGACGAGATGAACTTCCCCAACCCTTCGTTCTTCGTCAAGTTTTTCAAGCGCATGACAGGCGTGACGCCCAGCCACTTCCGCCACTAGCCCAAAGGCCCCCGAGAAGGTCCATTACACATTTTGTGGTACAAATTTTGCGTAATCAGAATTTTTAGTTATTTTTGTTCATCAATTAGCATGAACATGAAATTTATTCTTAACTGTACCAATGATTGGGCGACGTTGCCCAAGAAGAAAATCATTCTGAAGGCTGTCATCTGGTTTATCCTCTTGACTTTCGCGAGCATTATTCCCATATTTATTTGCCAAATAGCCTACACAAGCCAAGGCATAGACCCCACCCAACTCACCAAGTTTGGTGGAGACGTCACCACACGATTAGACAAGCCCTTGGGAGAAACCATCCTCTTGTTGATGGTAATTGCCCCCATCGCCGAGGAAATCATCTTCCGGCTGGGTGTGTCACTCAAGCGGCATGCCGTGGCGCTATGGGTAGGACTGCTACCCGTTACAATAGCCGCTTATTTTCATGACGCATACGACAACTGGATGGTCATGGCTGCAACTATCATTGCAGGATCCATCATGTACTGGATGGTGATGCGCTTCACTACCGATGAGCAATGGGACCAATGGCGGGCACGCTACCTGCGACCTGTGATGTGGCTCTCGGCCATCGGTTTCGGTCTGATACACTTGAGGGCGTTTTCGGTCATCACGTGGATGCTTTTGCCTTATTGCTTGGCAGTCTGTCTGCGACCCGCATTCCTCGGCGCTGCTATTACCTATGCGCGCGTCAATTTGGGTTTCTGGTGGGGCGTGCTACTCCACGTCGCCAACAATGTGCCTGCCGTGCTGGCGCTCTTGGTCATGAGCAGCCAATGATTTGGTCAGGAATCATTCAACATTATTGATCTGATAAACTGTACATCTTTCCTTAATAGCAACACAACGATGAAGAGATTGATATATTTTCATGGATTTGCGTCGTCGGCCAATAGCAGCACGATCAAGACGCTCTGCGAGTTTTTACCCGATTATGAAATCATTGCGCCCGATATACCAGTGGATCCTGCCGAGGCATTGCCCCTGTTGCATGACTTGTGCATCTATACCCATCCCGACATCATTGCCGGGTCCAGCATGGGCGGCATGTATTGCCAGCAGATGTTCGGTTTCAAGCGCATCTGCGTGAATCCGGCATTCTTCATGTCCAAGTATTCCAAAGTGCTGCAGACGGGTACCTTCGATTTCCTCAATGCCCGCCAGGACGGTGCCACCCAGTTTACCATAACGCCCGAAATCATCGCTCACTTCGCTGAGATGGAAGAGCACCAGTTTGACGGCATTACCGACTGGGACCGCGACAACGTGTGGGGCCTGTTCGGCCGCGACGATGACCAAGTCAACTGCCAAGGCTCCTTCCTGGAGCATTACCGCAATATCGCCTACTTCGATGGCGGGCACCGCCTGAACGCAACCGTCATTAACGACGTGCTGATTCCCCTCATCCGCCGCCTCACCGCCGAATAAGGAATAATTACGGACGGGTTGGCGTGGGGATTGATTGGCGGAATTGCCATGAACTGGGCGGTGAAATGCTAAAAAAAGCATAAAAAGTGAGGGGCGATGGGGGCTGTTGGCAAAATTTTTGCTACCTTTACACGCTCAAATGTATAATTGATGGCAGCACGAGAGAAATATGACGAGGCAATGGTGGTCGAGCAACTGCACGATCCCAAGCTGTGCAAGACTGCGTTCGGTAAGGTAATCGAGCATTACAGCTCGCAGCTTTACTGGCAGATACGTCGCATGGTTATCGACCATGACGACGCTAACGACGTGCTGCAGAACACTTTCCTGAAGGCATGGACAAGCATCGACAACTTCCGTGGCGATGCCAAGCTCTCGACGTGGCTCTACAAGATCGCCATCAACGAGAGCATCACGTTTGTCAATAAGAAGAAGGTGATGAACCAGCTTTCCATTGACGATGACGAGAGTTTCCTCGTCAACCAGCTGGAGAGCGACGAGTGGTTTGACGGCGATCAGGCCCAGATGAACCTCCAGAAGGCGATCGCCACCCTGCCCGAGAAGCAGCGCCTGGTGTTCAACCTGCGCTACTATGACGAGATGAAGT
>JAEEGL013034066.1_pt1 | contig 15020 bp, 19 predicted proteins | sample 9134231 | NCBI WGS metagenome assembly JAEEGL01 (sample SAMN16246548, study PRJNA631951) | gut metagenome | biome: gut microbiome; feature: rumen; material: fiber-attached | host: Bos | place: Iran: Karaj | collected 2018-10 | reverse complement strand
TTGCCGTCTTTGATAAAACGCGCACCCGTCTGATGAAAACGGAAGGCAACATCGCGAGCCACGCATTGAGAGCGCACATCGAGAATCCAATCATAATTGCACGGACGAGCATCCACACCCGATTCGCCACTTACGGCAACTTCCTCAATTTCAGACGTTAAATATGGCGTAAGGTCAACGGCAGAGAGCATCGGAGCCACCATAATGCTCTTGTGTTTGATGGGCATAGAGAGAAAAATCGGCAGACGGTAATCAGCCATTTGTTGGTTTTCAACGGTGCAGCCCACCATCACATTGTCGTAACCATCGCCCCAATCGCTTGGAACACAGTCCATAAAGCGGTCGATGCGTTTGGTGAAAAAATAAAACCAAAGGTCGCTCCGTTGCTTAATCATCTGCCAACATTCGCCTCGCCACGGGTCGGCATCTTTCAAGAGAAAATCTGACGTAAAACACGTGAAAACAATCCGTCCGCTTGGAATTTTCCAACTTTTGTCGCGTCTGCGTTTGATTGGGAGGTTGAAATTGCCGGTTTTTCTACATTCTTGGCTCGAAATTTCGCTGCCGTACATCTCATCCTGACGATAAACGTAACAGTATTTGCATCCGGGGCTTATCTTTGTGCAACCGTGCCACGGATTCCAATCGGCGTATATTTCCCAATGCTCTGACATGATTAGATTAGTGAAGTGCTTAATTATAATTTCCTGTAAAGACAAGTTACCAAAAAAATGAGGAAGTCAAACGGCTTCCTCCACTTTTTTCTAAAAATCTTCGACCTCCGGACTCTAATAAATTTAATCCTCTTTCGGTTTTTTCATAATTGCGTAGATTTCAAAACAGAAACCTGCCAAAACCACAATCGGAGCCAAGGTTATGCGCGTAAAACTAAATATCGATTCGTCAAAAACATTCGGGTCATCGCTTCCGCCACCGCCCATGAGAATAAAACCAAGCAAGATTATTCCCAAACCAATTAACATCAGTTTATAATTCTCTTTTGAAAGAGCCATCGAAAATTTTGATTCTTCTTTATCGCTTTTGTATTCCATTTTCCTAAATTTTTTTATAACTTCGGGACATCGCCCGTTAAAAGTCTCTGTGTTAACAATGCCGTCATAGAAACGCCCAAAATACCGTGAAGTCCAATATTTTGCCCCGTCCAATAAACATTTGACGCAAGTTTTTGAAACGGCATTTTCTTCAAACTTCCGTACGCACTGCCCTCTGCCGTTGAAGTGTAATCCCTATATGTCAAAGGCGTAGAAACGTAGAATTTATCAACCGCATTTTTCAACCCAGAAACGTACTTATCCGCCAAATCAATAAGTTGAATGGCTTTTCTCTGTTTAAAATCCTCGTATTCAGAGCCTCTATGACAAGGTTTTGAACCGTCATCAAATTTTTCAACGTCTTGCCAAAGCATTGGGGTCAAAAGGTCTACGTTTTCGGCATATTCACCGCTTTGAGGTACGGCGTAACTTATTAACGCACATTTCGGAAAGTCTTCCGCCCGTTGAAAACCCTCCTGCCAAACCTCGCCCTTATGAATGTAAACGTTTCTGTTCAAATACTTTAACGCATTTTTTTTCAAGGCAATGTTAACAGTTAACATTCCGAAACTATTTTCAAGCGAAGAATAACGTCTTTTTTGAGCGGCACGAATAAACGAAACCTTATCAACAATCTTCATCAATTCCGCAGGGTGAATGTTTGAAACAACGTTTTTCGTTTCGATTTTTTCACCGTTTGAAAGTTCTAATGCCGTCAGCGCACCGTCTCTTTCGTCTGCGGAAACAACTTTTGCTTTCGTTAAAATTTCGCCGCCAAATTGTTTTATCTGAGCGGCAAGCGAGTCAGCAATCTGCATACCACCACCTTTTATACGATACGCACTTTGGACAAACGATGAATTAATCTGCACAAAATGATAAAGCGGCAGTTTTTCTGTCAGCGGCAGTTTCGGCGAAGTTCCCGACAAAACATTTTTCAAAACCTCATTTTTAACGTTTTGGGTAAGATAATCCAACGCGCCGGTCGAAAACAACGAATCGTCCGCCAGCATATCTTCCTGCCTGCGGGAAAAAGCCTCAAAAATATTTTCCCCAACATTTTTCATCAAACCGACGTATTTTTCCAAACAAGCCTTGTCTTTTGGAAAATAATCCGTCATCTGTGCCAAAAAATTACCGTAACCGTTTTTGAAAAGGTAGGATTTTCCACCGTAAAACACTTCGTCAAATCCCTCTGTATCAAGTTTTTGCCACGGCAGGGACATCAGATTGAAAACTTTGAAAATGCGGTTCAGCGGCTGACCTTCGTCCAAACCGCCAATGTAATGAAAGCCAGTGTCAAAGGTTACGCCACTTCTTTTAAAAGTCTGCAAACAACCTCCAATTATAGGATTTTGTTCCAAAACAATAACTTTCATACCTTTCTTTGCCAAAAGATATGCACATTCCAAACCGCCTAACCCCGCTCCTATTACCGCTACGTCGTACATTTTTCGTTTTTAAAAATCGGTAACAAGTTTACCCGAAAGGGTCATAAAAGTTGTTGCATCGTGGAAAATCTCGGCGTTAAGGGCAAAATTTTCCGAAATTTTTATCTTTACAGTCAAGTCGGGCGAGCCGTCTGGCGTTACCATAGCAGTAAGACGACAACGATCTATTGTTTTCAGCGTAAAACGCCTTGACATCGCACATTCCGCCAACTCTTTAATCATCAAAATGTTACAAACTCCGGGTGTTATCGGTTTTTCAGGGAAATGACCTTTATAAACCTCGTGCGCGGGATTTAATTTCACGCCGTAGAGATACTCTCCCGCTTCGTTTTTTTCTTTGGAAACAACGGTATAAAAATCTTTAATCAGCATTCTTTGAAGTTTAAATTATGTTCCAACGCTTTTTCCATTCGGCATAAAAACCGGGAGTCGAGACCTCAAACACGCCTTCGCGGGTTACAAACAATTGTGAAGTTTCGGCTTCCATGATAACGGCGTTGTCGCTTTTTCTTGTAATCAGATACTCAAACACCATTTTAGCAGACCTCGAAGGCTTGTATGTGATTTTCATTGTAAGAATTTCGCTTATCCGCGCCGAATTTCTGTATTTTATGTGCATATCAGCGACAGGGGCAAGATAACCACTGTTGAAAATATGCAAATATTCAAACCCGTATTTTGCGCCGAATTTTTCGCGAGCGTCTTCCATATACTTGACATAGTTGCCGTGCCAAACCATCTGAATACCGTCCAAATCATAAAACGGCACTTGAAAATCGTATTCAAGGCTTAAAATCTGCTTCTGAGGAGTCTCTGTCTGCTTCATTTATTTCTTTTTATCCATAAAGATTTTAATCTTGCAAGAGGCGGCTTTTTTGCCGTTACACAAAACCTCCGCATCCATAAGGGTAACGTTCATCGCGCTCGAAACCACTTTCAAAGCCGATTTCAACTCGTCGCCCTGACAAACGGGAAATTCAAGATTAAACTTTTTTATTTCGGCTATATAACCTAAGACAATCGGACGCTTGTTTATCCAGTCGTTATAACCTGCAAAACAAGCCGCCGATTGTGCAATATGTTCTATAACACCACTTTCAGAAAACCGTCCGTCCTCTGATACGAGAATATTATCTTCCTTAATAGTAAGACCAGTTTCAACAGTGTGTTCACTTGCTGAAAACAACTTATCAACCATCAAAAACGGTTCCCTTTGCGGAATAAAAGTTTTAATCCCTTCACCCGAATACATTACAGGCTCAGACATCTTTTATTATATAAAGTGTTAAGCGTTAAGTTTTTCGTAAACGAAGTCGTAAAGGTTTTGGAAAGTTTTTACCTGAGCGACGCTTTGTCCCTTAATCGCAACGCCGAATTCCTCCTCAACAAGAGCAATCATGTCAACAAGGCTGAGGCTGTCCAACTGCAAAGTTTCTTTTATGTTAGCCTCGGGCGTAATAGACGACTCTTCCACCTCAAACTCGTTAGCGAGAACGGAATTCATTTTGTTTATAAGTTCGTTTTTCTCCATTTTATTAAATATGTTTTGTAAAAAAAATTATTGTAACGGGCGCAAAGTTCGTTATTTTTTTCTTTCATAACAAACTTTTTGCCCGAAAATTAACAAAAAAATGTATTAGTGCTATTTTGAATTTTTCAACAGCCACATATCTTCGGCTTTGATTCCTTTTGCAAGAGCCTCCTGATAAGCGTCTACAATTTCCTGAGCGTTGTCGCTGCCGGTGATTATAACACGGTAATATTCAGAGCCTTCAGCTTTCAAAACTTCTTTTGCATTAATTTGGCGTTTGATTCTGTTAGCATTGGCCTTGTCGCGGAAAGAACCGCCTACCAAGTAATATTTTTTGTATTTTGTACCAAGGTATTGCGGCGAAACGTTGCTAAAACCAGCACGAGCCAAAATGCTCAAATCAGAATCGGTTGTGATATTTTCTTTTATTTCAACAGTTTCCGGCTCTTCAATATCGGTAACTGTAATTTCCGGCTTTGTAACCTCGGTCTTGACAGTTTCGTTTTCCGACGAATCTTTTCCGTTGAAAAATCCGAGAATATTGTCCTTGAAAATAAAGAACAGAATCGTTAAAAGCGCAACTATCGGCAGAATTATCGCCAAAAGTTTCAAAAGACCACCTTTTTTCTTTTCCTCTTCGGGCTTTTTGTCGGTTGTGGTAGTTGTAGTTTTTGTGGTTGTAACTTTCGTGGTCGTAACCTGTTTTGTGGTTTTTCCGAGCGAAGTTTTTGCCTCGGGAGCGGCAACAGCGGCTACTCTCTGAGAGTTTTCCACCTTTTCGACTTCTACGGAATCCATACCGTAATTGTCTATTAAAAGGTTGGAAGCAACGGCTTTTAATGTTATCTTACCTGTTTCGTCCTTCGACAAAACGCCTACTTCATCTATCGAAAGACCTGACTTTTCGTTGAACTTTACCTGAGCGGAGTTGACAAATTCCGCAATCATTTTTCCGGCGTCTTCCACGCTGAATTTCAACTTTTCGGTAAGATAGTTAACCAACTTATTTTCAGAATCTTCTGTTTTGGTTTGGTTGAAAGTTACCAGTTTTGTCGGGGGATATATCACCCCTGTTTTTTCGTCTAACTGAGCGGACTGATAAGCCGTTTCAAACGTACCGAATCCGGGTACTGTAATGCTGTCGTTAGTCAGCAAAATGTCTTTGAATATAGAATTTAAACTTGCCATAAGTTAATAACGTTTTTCAAGTATGTTTGATTGAATTTTTCTATTTCTTTTCAAAAAGCAAATATAAAGGTTTTTTATTTTATATAAAAATTTTTTTTTACCTTTGAGCCGAAAAAAAGATAATTAAATTAGCAACAATTTAATACATAAAAAAATATATGAAAAAGATTTTAGTAACAGGCGGAACCGGTTTTATCGGTTCGCACACCACTGTTGAACTCCAACAAAAAGGTTATCAGGTAGTTATAGTTGACAACCTGAGCAATTCTTCTGCCGAGGTTCTCGACAATATCGCAAAAATCACAGGCGTAAAACCCGTCTTCGGAAAAGTGGACGTTGCAGACAAACAGCAACTTTTTGACTTTTTGAAACAAAATCCCGGCATAGAATCCGTTATACATTTTGCGGCTTCAAAGGCTGTAGGCGAGTCCGTTCAAGTGCCGCTGAAATATTACAGAAACAACATCAACGGACTTATCAACATTTTGGAGGCGATGAAAGAGTTCAAAATCAAGAACCTTGTTTTCTCGTCCTCATGCACGGTTTACGGTCAGCCCGAAAAACTTCCCGTTACGGAGCAGTCGCCGATTCAGCCCGCGCTCTCGCCTTACGGCAACACAAAACAAATCAACGAAGAGATTATCCGCGATTTTGTAAAAGTCAATCCCGATGTTCATGCCATTGCGTTGAGATATTTCAACCCCGTCGGCGCACATCCGTCGTCGCTTATCGGCGAACTTCCGCTCGGGGTTCCGGCAAATTTGGTACCTTTTATAACGCAGACCGCAGCCGGCATACGCGAATGTCTGAGCGTTTTCGGCAACGATTACGACACTCCCGACGGCACGCCTATCCGCGATTACATCGACATTATCGACCTTGCTAACGCGCACATTGCCGCAATCAACCGCATGGAAGAAGGCAAACAAAAGCAGAATCTTGAATTTTTCAACATCGGTACCGGCAACGGTCTTTCTGTTTTACAATTAATAAAAGCGTTTGAAGAGGCAACCGGTGTAAAACTCAATTACAAAATCGTCGGCAGAAGAGAAGGCGACATCGAAAAAGTATGGGCAGACACTTCTTTCGCAAACAAGGAACTCGGCTGGAAAGCAGTCGTTCCGCTCAAAGAAACAATGCTCAACGCCTGGAACTGGCAAAAAAGTCTTATGAAATAAGAAAAGGGGCTGATGCCCCTTTTTTTATTTTTAAAAACTAAATTTTGTCATTTCCTCAAACCTTTTTACTCTTTCTTTGATGTCTTTTTCGGTAAGGTTTTGAAGATTTTCTGTTCCGAATTTTTCACAACAGAAACTTCCCGCTACCGAGCCGGCAATTACAGCCGCTTTAACAGTTTCAAAATCGGTTTTACCTTTTGCAGCGATATATCCGGAAAATCCGCCGGCAAAACTATCACCCGCACCCGTCGGGTCAACAACGCTGTCCAAAATCAATGCCGGAGCAAAAAATATTCCGCCGTCATTAGAAAACAACAACGCACCGTTATCACCTTTTTTAATAATCAAATATTTAAGGCCGCGTGCAAGAATTTTTTTAGCGGCTTTCAACAGAACAAACTCGCCTGAGAGTTGACGCGCCTCTTCGTCGTTGATAGTCATAACGTCAACCATTTTGATTGTTTCTTCCAAATCTTCAAGCGCAGTGTCCATCCAAAAATTCATCGTATCCATAACAATGAGTTTAGGACGTTTTTTCATCTGGTTGATAATCGACTGCTGAATTTTCGGCGTTATGTTGCCTAACATCAAAACGTCAGCGTCCTGATAATTATCAGGAACTATGGGCGAAAATTTTTCAAAACAGTTAAGTTCGGTTTTGAGAGTGGTTCTTTGATTCATATCCTTATTGTAAACCCCCGCCCAAAACATAGTTTTATTGTCTTTGTCAACTTTTACACCCGAAGTATCGATGCCTTTTTTGTGAAGAATTTCAAAATAACTCTCCGTAAAATCGCCTCCGACCACAGAAATGATGTGGGATTTCGCGCCAAAATACCCCGCAGAGAGGGCAATATACGGCGTTGCACCGCCAATAATTCGGTCTCTTTTGCCAAAAGGAGTTTCAATAGCGTCAAAAGCCAGACTCCCGCCAATCACTAATTTACTCATAATCAATATATTACAAAAAAGATTAATTTTTTTTGAAAATTTTTGCAAAAATAATTTTTTTTTTCGAAAAAAACACATTAACTTTGCAGCGCAAAAAAGAAAAAAACAACGCTCTTTTTTAAAGACTATAAATTATAAAAATATTCTCCAATAGCTCAGTTGGTTAGAGCATCTGACTGTTAATCAGAGGGTCAGTGGTTCAAGTCCACTTTGGAGAGCGTTTTCAAGATTTGGATTTTTATATAGTTATAGAATTAAGGGTTGATAACAATCTCCAATAGCTCAGTTGGTTAGAGCATCTGACTGTTAATCAGAGGGTCAGTGGTTCAAGTCCACTTTGGAGAGCAGAAACGGACGGCGGAATAAAAACGGTGTCCGTTTTTTTTTTATGCAATTTTTTTTGAACAGTTAACAATAACAAAAATGCTGATTCTGAATGACGTATTAATCGACGAAGATATTTTCTTACAAAAATTTGTCTGCGATATTTCGGCTTGCAAAGGCGAATGTTGTGTAGAAGGCGATGCCGGTGCACCGCTTTTGAAAGAAGAGTTAGAGGATTTAGAAAAAAATTTTCCTGCCGCAAAGGAATATTTAGCCGAAAAAAACATAAAAGCAGTTGAAGACCAGGGTTTCGGAGTAATTGACGACGACGGCGACCTTGTTACACCGCTTGTTGACAACGCCGAATGTGCCTTTGTTACATATAAAGACGGCATTGCGATGTGCAGTTACGAAAGGGCTTTCCTTGACGGCAAAACCGCTTGGAGAAAGCCCTCGTCATGTTATCTTTATCCCATAAGAATCGTAAAATCAGGACCTTTCAGAGGCATAAAATTTCACCGTTGGAACATCTGCCACACGGCTTTGTTAAACGGCAAAAAACTTGGCGTACCGTGTTACAAGTTTTTGAAAGACCCGATTTCACAGGTTTTCGGCGAAGATTTTTATGACGAACTTTGCGAAGTGGCAAAGGCGTTTCTAAAAAGCAAAGACGAATAATTTATGTTACCGTGGGTTTACACCCACGGCTATTATGTATCACCCCTTCGGGGTTTGGTTTGAAGAAAACTATATGAAATTAAGTCCTGAAAGGACGAAACATAATAGACGGGGGTGTGACCCCCCGGTACAATGCGTGTTAATTAGTGCAAATCGGCATTGACGAGCCTTAAAAATTCTTCCCTTGTGGAAGTATTTTTCAAAAATGCACCGGTAAAAGCCGAAGTCGTTGTAACAGAATTTTGTTTTTGAACGCCGCGCATCATCATACAAAGGTGCGAGGCTTCTATCACAACCGCAACGCCCCACGGATTAAGAGTCTCCTGAATACAATCGCGGATTTGCATCGTAAGACGCTCCTGAACCTGCAAACGCCTTGCGTATGCGTCAACAACCCTCGCAATCTTGCTGAGTCCGGTTATCGTTCCGTTAGGAATGTAAGCCACGTGAGCCTTTCCGAAAAAAGGCAACAAATGATGTTCGCACATAGAATATAGTTCGATGTTTTTCACCAAAACCATCTGCGAATAGTTCTCTTTGAAAAGTGCTCCTTCGAGAATTTTTTTCGGGTCGGTCTGATACCCCTGCGTACAAAACTGAAACGCTTTTGCAACCCTCATCGGCGTATCTTTTATGCCGTCGCGGGTCAAATCCTCACCCGTTACGGAAATCATGTTTTTAACGCTTTCGGCGATTGTCTGTGTTGTTTCGGAATTGTAACGCTCGATTTTTATGTATCTTGTTTTAGGAGAATTTTCTGCCCCTTTTTCCGTTATTTCTATCATTTTTTTCTTTAATTTTGGATTTGCAAAAATACAGAAAAAAAATGAAACTTCACAAAAAACTTTTTGGCGGATTAGCGGAAAAAACATAAATTTGCCGTATAAAAAAATAAAATTTTTAAGATATGACAGCAGTGGCTTTTGACAGTTTTTTATCATACGTCGGCGCACTTGATTTTTCACATGAACAACTTTTGTCAATCACCAAGTTTTTTGCAGACTTGAAAGAAAAAATGACAAAAGAAAAAAAGGCGAAAAAAAAGAAGCCGTCAAATAAGGATATTATTATGGAAAAATTCAAAAACGTAAAAATATCCCCTGAAATTAAAGCGTTGGAAGGAATCGGTATTCTTTCAGAAGAAGATATGGACGAACGTTCAAAATATATTTTAAGAAAATGAAACCGATTAAAAAATGAAACTTCACAAAAAACTTTTGATAGCCGCATCAACAAAAAACGAATTGTCAGCCTCAAAAAAACTGACTGAAACCGCTGATACTGACATCTTTATAACCGGAACTGGAACTTTTTTACCCATTTATACATTAACAAAACTTTTTTCTGAAAAACAATACGATTTAGTGGTGTTCTTCGGAATTTGCGGCACTTATAATCAAAACGAAGACCTTTTGAAACTTTACAGCGTTGAAAAAACTATCTTTGCCGACAGCGGAATCGAAGACGAAAACCAAAATTTCATACCGCTAACAGAATCAAATTTTTTCAACAAAAACGCTTTTAAAATGTCTGACGGCTGGTTTATAAACCCTTCGGCAAAAGATTCAGGCTTTGAAACCGCCGCCTGCAACACCGTCAGCCGCTGCGTTACCGAAAAATCTCACGTAGAAAAAATGCTCAAAAAATTTCCCGCGAAAATCGAAACTATGGAATCGGCAGCATTTGCGTTAGTCTGTCTCAACGAAAACCAAAAATTCTTGGAAATACGCTGCTCGTCAAATTACGTCGCCCCGAAAAACGAAAAAAAATGGCAGGTCTTGCCTGCCATAAAAAAGTTGGGAGAAACAATAGATTATTTTCTGTCTTCAAAAATTTTGGATTCCGATTCTGAAAGTTTTTCGTAAAGTTTTTCGTATTTGTTGTCGCCGCCGAGCGTCTGACAGTCTTTATAAGCCGCTTTTATTGAATCTGTTGCGGCAATAATGCGCTGAATCGGAAGCGTTATGTTGATGTCAGGCTCGCTCAAAAGGGCATTGTTGCAATAACTTTTCAGAGAGTCGAGTTTTGCGATACCTTCCGAAAGCACATTCTCATCCGGCAAATGCGTCAGGTCGTTGACATCACCGAGTATCTGGGACAACTGTTCAAAAAAGTAGCCCGAAACCATAATCGCCGCCGTGCCTGCCTGCTGATTCTGCTCCGTCTCCATAACACACTGACTAAAAAGCATTTCTGTACTCAGAGTGTCGTTTTCTTCGGTAAAAGTTTCGTAAAGTTTCGGCAAAAGTCTTTTTACCCAAAGGTTTTTGTCCTCGTCCTCACGCGCAAAAGCAACCCCGAATTTATAAGCCGATATGTTCTGACGCAAATTTTTAAAATCCTGACTGCCTGCCATTTTCATATCGGGGTTTTCGGGACGGTGATGACGGCGGACTTTCAGGGAGTCCCAAAACGAAATGTCATATCTGTCAAATGCCATCGGACCGCTTTTTTCCTGCGGAAGTTCCTCTTTCGGAGCCTCTTCCCTTACACCCGCGCTGCCGATTGAAGTTTTGCCCCTGTCAACAAAAGCCATCTCGGAAGACTGCTGAGGCTCGTTTTTTACAGTCTGAGTGCCGCAACATGCCAAACAAAACACAGCAGACAACAAAACCGGAGTTAAGAAATTTACTTTCATTTTTTATACTTTATTTTTTTAACATTATTCCGGCACAAAAACGCTGACTTTCACCGCGCCGCGCCGAAAAAAACTTTTTATCATCACATTTGGTGCAAAGCGTTGATTTTTCGATATTTCCGGGCTTCAAACCCCAAGCCGTCAAATCGTCAAAAATCATCGTTTTCAAATCCAAAAAATATTTTTCACCTTTTTTACTGATTGTATTGTCGGAAAAACGCGGATTTTTGAAAAATTTTTCCGCACAGTCTTCCCCGACTTCATAACATTCTTTTCCAATTGACGGACCTATGCAGGCAATCATTTTGGAAAAATCTGCGCCGAAATTCTCTTTCAAAAGTTTTGCCGCCTTTGCCGCAACACCGAGAAAAGTGCCTTCACGTCCCGAATGAACCGCCGCAACAGCCTCTACGTCAGGAGAATACAACAAAACTGGCGTACAGTCGGCACTCCGCGTTATAAGACACAGATTTTTTTCGTTGGTCAGCAAAATATCCGTACCCTGAACAGCCGAAACTTTCGACAGAAAACCGTTTCCGGCATTTTCATTAGTAACAATTTTGTAATTGTCTTTGTGAATCTGCGTCTGAATCACAAAATTTTCAGGCTTCAAACCCAAAGCCGACGCCAAAAGCATACGGTTGTCAAGCGTTTCTTTGTCATCCCCGCCCGAATATCCGATATTGAAGTTTTCGCCTTTGCCGAAGGGATTTTGTTTTGTGGTGACAAAATTCAAAACCTCCGGAAATTTGTCCAATATAGAAAACTTCAAAAGCCCGTTTAAATTGTTGAAAACTTCCATTTTTTTCTCTAAAAAACACCGCAAAGTTAATCGTAAAATTTTATCGCGGCAACCTTGTAAGAAACTTTTTTTGTAGTTTTTAGAATTTTTTTTAACTTTGCCGAATTAAAAAGTACGAAATGGAAGAAATTGACAATTATACAAATATTCAGCGCGGTTGTTACGGAATAAAAATCACCGGCAAGGACATCAACGGCGAAGGTTGCGCAGCGTGTCTTAACACCAACAGTTGCAACAAGTTGAACGCTATTGACTGGCTTGATAACATTCCCGAAACACCAAGTGCATATACGGACATCGTAGAAGTAAGATTCAAAAATACAAGAAAGGGGTTTTACCGCAACGTCAACAATCTTGACCTTGAAGTCGGTGATTTTGTGGCGGTTGAGGCTTCTCCCGGACACGACATCGGAGTAGTTTCGATAAAAGGTCCGATGATAAAGTTTCAACTCAAAAAAGCGAAAGTAGACCCAAATTCCGAGTTGAAAAAAATCTACCGAAAGGCAAAAACCTCCGACATAGAAAAGTGGAAACAGTTTGTCGCAAAAGAAGACCAGGTGATGCTGCGCTCGCGCCAGATTGCTGAAAGTCTGCGTCTTAACATGAAAATCGGCGACGTGGAATTTCAGGGCGACGGCACAAAAGCAATTTTTTATTATATCGCTGACGAAAGAGTCGATTTTAGGGAATTAATAAAAATAATGGCGGAAGAGTTCAAAATCCGAATCGAGATGAAACAAATCGGCGCACGTCAGGAAGCCGGCAGAATCGGCGGAATCGGACATTGCGGCCGCGAACTCTGCTGCACAACGTGGATTACAAATTTTGTTTCGGTTTCCACAAACTCGGCGCGTCATCAGGAACTCTCGCTCAACCCGCAAAAACTTGCAGGTCAGTGCGGAAAACTCAAATGCTGTCTCAACTACGAACTCGATGCTTACATCGACGCTCAAAAAGATTTTCCGAATATCCGTCAGCCGCTTGAAACCATGGACGGAACGGCTTACCACCAAAAAACCGACATTTTCAAACGCGTTATGTGGTATAGTTACGACCAACATTCTTCGGCTAACATCACCGTTGTACCGATTGACCGCGTTAAGGAAATCATCGAAATGAACAAAGCCGGCAAAAAACCCGACACGCTGCTCATCAACGACCGCAACACCGAAAGCGAACCCGTCAGCGAAAAAGAAACCGAAACAGATTTTACAGACGGCGGCGGCACCGACAGCATTACTCGTTTTGATAAGAAGAAAAAGAAAAAGAAGAAAAAAAACAATAATAAACAACCGCAACAAAACAAGCAAAAACCGCCGCAGCAGCCTCAAAACAACGGTTGATTTGGCAAAATTATTGTAGCAAAATATTTAAACGGAAATTAATTATGCAAATCAGTTCTTCAAGTCCCGTGTGGCGAAAAATGATTTCAGGGCAGATAAAAGTGCCGTTGAAATATTTGGCAGGGAAAATTGCACTCAGTCATTTGCAGTTGCAGGTAAAAATAGGTCGTTGCACCGAAGAGAAGGCTGCATACGAAATGTATATGATATATCTGAAAGGTGAGATTAATCCAATTGTTCAAGCCGATATAGAGACTTTGTTAAAGTATAAATAAACTATTAAAAGTATGGATAGAAAATTGTTTTCACTGGAAGAGACCGCAAAAATGATACTTTCAGGAAAAAAACTTTTACTTGCAGGCGATGAAAAACTGCTATCAAAATTGCCCTCAGGCGATTGGATTGCGGGAACGTGCGATTATTTCATCGCCAAAGAAGGCGGCAAGAAATGTAAGGACAAGATTTTTGTAACCGATATAACTGATTTTCAAGACGAAATTATCATCAAGACATACGATGATAATACACTGAAAAACATTTACGCAGAGGCTTTTGATAACGGTGTAACAGTTTTAATCATACCACCTTACAGTGCTGTTCATTCATCATTTGCCCTTAATGCGCCGTCATACGAAAAATTTGCGCAGACACCTCTTGTAGGCTGGGTTGCCTCGCATATTTTCTATCCTGACCGTGCGCCGGACAAAGGCTATGTTTTTGCCAGCAGTGTGGCGTCAAAAACCACTGACAAGGCGGTTGCAATGCATATCCGTCTTAAAAAAGGAAAATACGCAGACCTTAATCTCATAAATTTCTATTCTCAGGACGGCGAAGGCGATGAAATAGAATTTTTAGAAGACGGTTTTGAAGTCCAAGACGTGCTTATAAACGGTGAAAAGAAGAATTTTGCCGATTATATCATACACAAACAAATAGACATAAAACTGCCTTTGATAATAAATCTTGACTCTGTAAAAATAAACACAAGTCTTTATTGTCTGGCAGATGGGAAAGTAAAGTTTTTCGCTCCTGTTTTCAAAGGTGTTGTATACAAATTTGCCAAAGCCTCGGAAAATCTCGAAAAAGATTTCTTAAAAATTGCGCCAGACAAAATGCCGACGTTTGCAGTAATTTGTATTCTGAATTATTTTTACGCAAGTCTTCAAGGCAAACATTTGGACGCGCTCTACGCCCCCGTTGCCAATGGAGAAATCTGTTATCAGTTAGTCAATCAAACGATTGTAACGATGGACATAAAAGATATTTAATTGGAGTGCGGGCTTCCGAGCCCGCTTTTTTATTTTATATCGTAAAAATTTTCTGTACGAGCAAAATCAATAAGGATACAACTCCCGACAACAAAGCAGTTGTAAGACTGAATGTTATAAACGTGATCGCCTTTTTTAATTTCATGTTTTCTTCCATAATACAATAAGTTTTTTAATTCGTTTCTTTCCCTATATAACACGCGAAAGGCGCAAAACCCTATCATTTTTTTAACTTTTTTTTTCAAAAACTTCCTTTTTTTTCAACTAAACAAGTTTACCCTTACAGCACAATTCCGAGCACATGAACATCATCGGTCTGTTCGTAGTCGCCTTTCCACTCCAAAAACGTCCGCTCCAACTCTTTACGCTGTTCCTCCATGGTAAGATGACAATATTTGAGGAGAACTTTTTCAAAATTTGCTACATAAAAACGTTTTTGCTTTTCACCGCCAAACTGATCGGGATAACCGTCGGTGGTGGCGTATGCAATATCACCGTGGCTAACCTTGAATTTAATGCTCGTAAAAGGAATCGTATAACACCTATCAATGCCGAGAGTCATGTGATTGGATTTCAAGCGAATTAGATATGCATCGTTTTCATCATTGGTAAAAAT
>JAEEGL013033351.1_pt1 | contig 15020 bp, 16 predicted proteins | sample 9134231 | NCBI WGS metagenome assembly JAEEGL01 (sample SAMN16246548, study PRJNA631951) | gut metagenome | biome: gut microbiome; feature: rumen; material: fiber-attached | host: Bos | place: Iran: Karaj | collected 2018-10 | reverse complement strand
TGTTGCTCGGCAGGGACGGGTTGGACATCGCGGCCTTGACCACCTGCGGATCGCTCGAGTTGAGAAATCCGTTGAGGAGTTCGAGCGGACAGGACGGATTGGCCGCCACCAGCCTGACCGCCACCAGGTCGCGGCTCTCGGCGTACTGCCGGAGGTAGGTCGCCGGGCAGTCCTTGTCGGAGAGCAGCTGGTTGCGGGCGATGAGGTCATGCGGGTCGCTCTGACGCGGTTGATGAGGCTGGTCATGTCCGGGCTGAGCGCGACCATCATCTTCGCGATGCGGAGGAGCTCCCTGGCGATTCGTGCGTTTAGGCTGTTCATGTGGCTGTTGTCCTGTGATATTGGAAGTTCAATCCGGCCGATGCCGTCGTACTACCGGCCGGGAAATCAACGGAAAATGCCCGCCAGGACGGCGCTACTGGTGGAATATTGGATAGAGCAAGGAGGCCGCCTTGTTCAGCTTGTCCATTTCGCCGGCGAACAGCGCGCCGGCCTTGTCGTTGGCGGCATTCCAGGCCTTTGAATAGAGCTCGTCGTCGATTTCGTCCGCCGGCTTCCCGCCGGCAATCCGGTCGAATTCCTCGCAGGCGGCCTGGTAGACCTTGTCGGTGGCGCAGACATTGATGTCGAGCGAGCCGTTGTCCCACTCCGCTTCGGATTCGTCGTCGAAGCCGGTGCCGTATTTCAGGTATTCGGACGCGTCGATGAACGCCAGCGCCTTCTCGAGCTCATCCTTGGCGTCGGCGTAGCTCGACTGCACGGAGTCGAACTGTCCGGCCATCTTGCGCAGCTGCGACTCGTCGAGGCCCTTTCCGTTCTTGAAGTCCAGCGTGAAGACGTCGCTCGGAATGATGCTGAAGACGCCGGAATACGGATTGCCTTCGATTTCGCCGCGCCAGCGGTCGAAATGAGGATGGGCGGATTCGCTTCCGGACATGGCCACGACCGCCTTCGCCGCGGCAAGCAGCTCCTTCGCCAGTTTCAGGTTGATGCTGTTCATCGTTGTTCCTCCGTTATATGCCGAAATTTGTTGGCTGTAATGGAATCGCTACTTGCTCCACTTGGTCGGCGGGATGCCGGCGGCATGCCAGGCGTCGTTTCGGTCGGTGCCGCCCTTCCATTCGCCGCCCATCCAGGTGCCCTCCTGGCACCACTGGCCCTTGTTCCAGACCCCGGTGGTCCACTGGCCGTACCAGAATGCGCCGCCGTTCCAGGAGCCGTTCTCCCAGGTGCCTCTCCAGAAGGTCCCGTCGTTCCAGGTGCCGTTCTTCCAGATGCCCTTCTCCCACCATCCGTCGACATGGGTGCCGCCGTTCCAGATGCCGTTCTTCCAGGTGCCGTTCTCCCACACGCCGTCCTGCCAGATGCCGTACTGCCAGGTGCCGTACTGCCAGATGCCGGTCTGCCAGATGCCGTTCTCCCACTCGCCGATCATCCAGGTGCCCTGCTTCCAGAGGCCGTCCTTCCACAGCCCGTAGGCGAAGGTTCCGTCCTCCCAGGTGCCGTCGGTCCAGATGAGCCGGCCGTTCTTGAGCTCGAAGACCGCGTTGCTGACGGTGGCGGTCGTGCCGAAGTAGTCGATGGTGCCGTTGAAGCCGTTGCCTTCGCTGGCCTTGCCGTATTTTCCGTCGGCGTTCGCCACGCCGGAAGTCACGGTCTCCTTCTTCTCCTTCTTTTTCTTGTCGTCCTTCTCCTCGTCGGCCTCGGCCGGCGCGGTCTCCGGCGCAGGCGCGGCCTCGTCTTCGGCCTGCTCGAATGCGGCCGCGATCCTGTTGGCCATCCTATGCAGGCTGGCCGATTTTCTGGCGGCGAACAGCTCTTCGCCGGCGATGCTTTTCTTGCTCATGGAATGAACTCCTGTCAGATTGGATTTGACGATGAATTGAGAAATTGTCTGGAAATCCTCGCCGCGATGCGGCCGTCCTTCGACGGCGTGCGGATCGACGACGCGGTGCGGCGGAAGGTCTTGTTGGGCTTGAGGGTTTCGGCGATGTCCAGAAGCGCCGAACGCAGCGCGGACTGCCATCTGCCCCTGGCCGGATCGCAGGCGATGGACAGGTCGTAGATCTGCTCGCCGCTCTCGTCGGATTCGCAGTCCAGCGACGCCTCGACGTCGATCATGTACTGGTTCCCGAGCGAAGGCCGGAACGACACCGAAATCGTCGCGTTGATCGGGCACCAGATCATGCCATCGAACTTGTCCAGCAGCGCGTCGTCGTATTCGCGCCCGAGGTATTTTTCCAGGAAAGCGAACCAGCTCTCCTCCGGCCTGTCCTCAAGCTCCTTGTACGCCTTGAGAATCGCGGCGTTGTATTCGTTCGCGACCATGATGTGCGCTTTCGGAGGCAGTTCCGCCTCGGGGAAATCCGCGACGTCGAAGCTGCCGGTGTAGTATATCGCGTCGTCGCGGTCGTGTTTTTCGAATTCGAGCTCGTCCACGCAGATCTCGTCGGCCACCTCGGCAACCGCGTCCATGAATTCTACTTCCCGGTCATTCATTTGCCCATTGCCTCCTCGATGGCGTCACGCCATTTTTCCGGCACCCGGTCTGGCATGATCTTGTCCTGGTGGCGGAGATAGAACCCCGGGATTTCCGCGTTGCGGCCGAGCCCGTCACCGATCGCGTTGAAGATCGCGTGCGTCACCATCGTGTTGAGCTTCCTGGCGGGCAGCCGGTCGACGAGTTCGTCGAAGTATCCCGCGCCGTCGTAGCCGGAGAACGTCCATCGCGGCTGCCGCTCGATCGTCCTGGCCAGCTCGAACGGCGTCAGCTCAACGAGATCGCCGGGGGTCGGCGATTCGCCTTCCGAAACGATCTCGGAATCGCTGTATGAATTCCCGTCGTGGCGCCGGAAGTACTTCGACCGGCCGGCGGTCTGGCGGTTGGATTCGTCCAGGAGCTCGCCGACCTTCTGGTCGAATCCGCAGGCCTTGCCCAGACGGACGTCGCCGTAGATATGCCCTTCCGGCCGGAACATGAAGTCGCCGGCGGCGCTCTCCAGGCGCTTGATGGCGATCCTGGCATACGGGTGGTCGATGCCGGTGTCGTCCCGGTCGATGAGGTACGCGCACATCCCGCCATACTGCACCTGCTTGAGCGCGGTGTCGCAGTGGCTCCCGCCGTAGATGTCGGACTCCTCCTTGATGCCCGGACGGGGGTCGCCGCCCAGCGCCATGCACGACGTCCAGTCGCGGTTGGTGCTCATGCCGGCCACGTCGTACGGGTTGTGCGTGACGCAAATCGACAGGACGGGATTCGCCAGGAGACGCCGGCGCGAACGGCCTTCCTTCCTTTCGCGGAAGCTCCGGATTCTCTTTTCGCATTCCTCCGGGTCGTCCTTGAAGATCTTCTTCAGGACCGTGGTGAATTTCGGCGGGTTCTTGGTCGCCATGCCCGGGTCGTCCTTCGGATAGACGGCATTCTCGCTGTAGTCCGGCATGAAATAGCCGTTTTCGTCCAGGAGCTCCTCGACTTCTTCCGGCGGAGGCGCGGTCAGGAATCCCGGCGGCATCTTCCAGTCCAGCGGGAAATACGTCCGCTCCTCCTTGAACATCTCGCCGAAGGACAATCCCTCCTTTCTCCGGCCGGCATAGCCGTCGGTCATCCGCTTCTGCGCCGGCGTCAGCTCGGCGACGAGCTCCCGCGCCATGCGGAGGAGCGCCGCGGCCATTCTAGATTGCGCATGCCTGGGTACCGTCATTTGAAATTCTCCGGCAGCGCGCCGAGCGCCGCATAGACCGCCCGGCGGCCGTTCTCCATGAAATCCCTCTTCGAGGAGCACACCGTGTCCGACTCGAAAAGCCAGTCCGTGATCACGCTCTTAGCCGGATCCCCATATTCCAGATAGACGGTCGTCTTGAGTTCGCAGATGCCGGGCAGGCCGTTCGGCTGGACGATCAGCGAGACGTCGCACCGGCAGTCGACCCAGTCGTCGTACCAGTCGTCCAGGTGGCTTTTCCAGTCCCTGGCGATCTCGTCGTCTTCATCCTCGTGCCCGACGATGTATTCGTCCAGGAATTCGCCGACGGTCATGTCCAGCCCGTTGTCGTCGATGAAGTCCTTCGCCGCGCCGAATTCGTACTGCCGCAGCTTGTTGTAGAGCACCGGCGCGTCCGACAGGTCGCAGTCGAGCAGGAGCGGCGCCTTGACCGGCGCCCGGAACGACAGCATGGTCGAGAAGGAGTCCCCCTCCTCGAGCATGAAGCACTCGTCCTGAACCTCGCTGGCGCTGTGCTCGGTCTCGACTTCGAACGAGCCGTCGGGATTCTTTGTCGCAAGCGGGTATTCGGCGCCAAAGTCCTGCATCCAGTTCCTGATCGCCATGTAGAGGTCTTCGCCCTCCGGCAGGTCGCTGAATTCGTCGATGTCCTTCCGGAGCGCCGGATCGGCGCGGAACTGCTCGAGCATCTCCGGCGGATAGTGGTGGCCGTCGAGCGAGACGATCCGCCAGTCGATCCGCGAGGCGTGCCTCTTCAGGAAGTCCTCCGACATCACCACATGGAGGCTCACCCAGGACCAGTCGATCCAGTCGGCAAGCGGCTCGACGTCCTCCTCTCGCATCGTGAAATCGACCTCCGCCAGGAACCGCGCAATGAAAGACCGCCTTTTGCCTTCCGGCAGGTTCAGGGCGTATTTGACGAACAGCCGCCGGATTTCATCCGGATTGGAGACGGCATTCCTGGCGTGGAAGATGAAGTCCTCCGGCGGAAGCGAAAGCGCGTCCTCGTCGGAATGCACCACGCTTTTGCGGAATTGCTCGCGCAGCTCGCCGCCGTCGGAATAGGACGCGCCGTCCGCGCTGGAATAGAGCCCGCCGTGCCCCTGCGAAGTCGTCCGGTTCGAATTCTCGACCGCCTTCTTGACCTCGTCCTGGAACCGGCAGTCGTACGCCAGCTCGGTGTCGCCATAGACCCTCGGCTCCATCTCGTAGATGAAGTCCCCGGCGGCATTCTCCATGCGCTTCAGCGCGATCCTGGCCAGCGGCCGCTCCACCTTCGCGTCGCCTTCCTCGACCAGATACGCGCACATCCCGCCATACTGGACCTGCCGCAGGGCGGTGGCGTAGTACTGCCCGCCGTTGAGACGGGTGCCGTTGGCCTTGTCGCCGGGGCGGGCGTCGCCATGGGGCAGCGTCATGCACGATACCCAGTCGCGGTTCGTGCTCATGCCGGCCACGTCCTCCGGATTGTGCGTGACGACGATCTGGTACCGGCCGGTCTTCTTCGGGGCCGTCACCAGCCGCTTCTTGAACTTCTTCAGCAGCTCCTGGTCGCGGACTTCATGCTCGAGGATCTTGCCGATTTTCTTCACGACCGGCCTCTTGCCGTCCTTGATGTCGCCGGACTTGATCGCCTTGCCTTCGCGGTAGTCCGTGATCTCGTATCCGAGCATCGCCAGCGCAGATCTGATTTCCGGCGGGATCTCCAGCTGCGACACCGACAGCCTGGCCGGCAGAACCGCCCGCCCTTCGGAATTCCAGTCGAATCCGTCGCCGAAGGACAGGCCCTCCCTGCGGCTTTTGACGGCTTCTTCGACATACCGGCGCTGGACATCCGTCAGCGCGGCCAGGAAAACCCGCATGGACACGCGACCGGCCACCGCCCGGCGGAAAATCCTCCTGGCGATTCTTCTGGCTGTCTGGCTATCCGGATAATGGCGCATGATGGAAGGTGAAACGGCTGAAAAGCCAATGAGAATGACTGCACGCAGAAATATTCTACTCCTGAAAGAAGCGGGAAAATAAGCGAATTCTGAGGTGCCGGTTCGACTGGGCAAGATGCCATATTCACTATAAGCGAAAATCCGGCTGCATGCAATATCAGGGCTTTTCACACGAGAACAACGCCATGGCACTTAAATTCACATCGTCAATCACCTCACGGGTCTCCACCGTCAATGTGGAACGACAGCTCATGCACGCCTTCCTCTACGACAAGATCTCCTTGCAGAGGACCATCGGGAAGCACCGCAGCGAATTCTTCACCTCGACCAGCAGGCAGTTCATCTACGACTGCATCAGGCAGGAATTCGACGACCACCGCATGACGCTGTCCCGCGAGAAATTCGCGTTCGACGTCCAGAAGAGATACGACTCCGGCCGCGACAAGGACCGCATCGCCGACATCGAGGCGGAATTCGAGCTCGTCCACAAGACCGAGCTCACCGGCGACGTCGAGCAAATCATCCACGACCTCGAGGACGTCCAGCTGGCCAACGCGACCGACGGCCTCATCCGCGAGAGCTACAAGCTCCTGGAGCAGGGAAAGTACGAGGAGGCCGCCGACGTGCTCCGCCGGAAGTCCATCGACCTCAACGGCGCCAAGCAGGAGCACCGCGTGATCAACCTCCACAGGGACTCCGACGACTGGTTCCAGGAGGTGCGCAACCGCAGGGAGCACCCAGAGCAGTACGCCGGTGTGCCGACGGGCTTCAAGCGCTTCGACGAGAAGACCGGCGGGCTCTTCCCCGCGGAGCTCACCATCGTCTTCGGGCTGTCCGGCAAGGGCAAGTCCACCTTCATGAAGGCGCTGGCCTGCAACATCCGCAAGCAGGGAAGGGTCGTGCTGCACTGCGGCAACGAGGAGAACGAATTCCAGATGCGCTCGAAATACATGAGCGCGGACTCCGGCGAAAAGTACTCGCCCTTCAAGCGCGGAACCTACACCGACAAGGAATACGAGCGCCTGAAGATCTACAGCGACAACGCCAGGGGAGTCGGGGCGATCTACATCTACGAATTCCCGCAGCAGACCGACGCCACCTGGATCGAGCGCGCGGTGCACTTCCTGGAGATGAACGGCGTCCATGTCGACGTCATCGTCGTGGACTACCTCGATCTCATGAAGCCCATCGGCACCGCCTATTCCGAAAACGACGAGGGCGGCAAGATCACCAGCGACCTCAAGCAGCTGGCCATCAACTGCAACTGCCCCGTCGTCACCGCGACCCAGGCCGGCATCCAGTCCGAGAAGCAGGAGAAGAAGGCCAAGCCCTTCCTGAACGCCTCGGACGTCTTCGGCACGAAGCGGAAGGTCCATTCCGCGAACACCCTCATCGGGATTGTCAACCAGACCGCCACCGCAATGGCGCAGGAACTGCCCGAGGAGCAGCGCCGGATGCACCACATGGTGCTCTGCGTGCCGAAGAACCGCGACGGCGGGGTCTTCACCTTCCGGCAGGTCATGGACGCCGAATGCGGCCAGTTCTACGAGGACACCGATCCGGACAACCCGGCGCTGAAGAACCTCGAGCAGCAGGCCATGCAGATGATCGACGACACCGCCGCCGACCCGAAGTCCATGCGGTCGGAAATCGACGTGAATGAAATCCAGAAGGCCGTCGCCGACGACTTCCGCAAGAAGCTCCAGGTCATCGAGAAGGACATCGCCGCCGGAAACACCCTGAAAAGCGCCGCGCCGGCGGCCGGCGCGAAACAGGAATTCGACGCCGACGCCCGCGCAAGAGAGGACGCGAAGTACGCCGACGAGGACGACTCGATCAATAGCATGAAGGACGACGACCCGCTGCTCGGCAATGCGCCGGCCCCGTCGCCGGGCGCATCAGCGCTGCAGCCAAGACAACCGGAGGAAAACCCCATGAACGAACAGAACAGCGACGCATTCCTGAACGAGCCGGACACGCCAGTTCCGCCGGAATATTCGTCCTCCTCTTCCGAAGAGCCGATGAGAGACCGCTACCATGACGACTTCATCGGCGACGCAGAGCCGCACGACGACCCGACCATCCAGTTCGATCCGGCACCGGAGCCGCCGCGCACGGCCTATCCCGAGGGTTCCCGGGACTACTTCCACGGCGAATTCATGAATGCCGCCGAACCGGCCGGGACGGATCCTTCGTCCGGCAATCCGGAGCCCAGGGACCGCTACCACGACGGATTCACAGGAGACGGACAGTCGCCGGCCCCGCCGGAGGAGGCGCCCAAGCCCCCGAAAGAGCCAGCCCCAGAACCGCCCCGCGCCGCATATCCCGAAGGCTCCCGGGACTACTTCCACGGCGAATTCATGAACGCGCCGGCAATCCCGCAGTACAAGTCGGCCGCCGAGCCGTCTCCGGCGCCAGTCTACACCGCCGACGACATGGACACTTCGCCGGTGCTGCCGTTCGACATCGGGCACCCGAAACCCGCCGAGGAATCCGCCCCGCATACCCCGCCGCCGATCCCGAGGAAAAAGTCCTTCGCCGACATCCTCGCCGAAAAGAAACGCCAGCGCGAACAGCAGGGAGGCGCGAACAGATGAGATCTTTTCTAGAACATGCCGAACAGACCAGGACCCGGCCGGGATCCGGCTTCGACATCGAAGTCACCGAGGAGGTCAAGCGGTCGGTCATGGCGTCCTGCGACGTCAGGGGAATCCTTGAGAAGTGGGGCGTCCAGCCGACCCTCGGCTCCAACGGCCAGTGGTCGGGATACTGCCCGGATCACTTCATCCACGACGGCCATCCCCAGCACCAGCCGAAATGGACGATGAATGCCGAAAACGGCGACTGCTACTGCTTCACGTCGTCGCGCGGCTCGAACCTCATCTACCTGGCGAGGAGGATATACCAGCTTTCCACCAACGAGGAGGCGATCCGCTGGCTCACCAACGGCGAGGCGCTCGCCGCCGCGCCGCCGGAATTCGTCTTCGACGAACGCACGGCGGAGGAGGACATCGAACGCGAGCAGCACCGCCTGGAGGAGCTGTCCAAGGGCGTGGAGACCGTCCGGCGGCTGGTGTCGAGACGACATCTCTCCGACGAATGCCTGGAATACTTCGCCAACGACGGCATCACCAAGGACACCCTCGACGCGCTGGGGGTCTGCTCGGTCGAATCCGGCTGGCTGGAGGGCCGTGCGGTCATTCCGTTCATCGACTCCGAGATGGAGCTCTGCGGGTATGTCGCCGTATGCTACAAGGGCAAGGAGTGGTGGGTGAAGACCCAGTACGACCGTCTCAAGAAAGCCGACCCGAAGACGTCCATCGTCTCGGTCGCGGCGAACTACCGCAAGGCGCTGTATTGCTCCGGCTTTCTCAGCGGGTCCCATCTCTTCGGGCTATACGAGGGCCTTTTCTACGACGGCACGCCGAGAAGGCTCGACCGGCTCGTCGTCGTGGAGGGCGAGCGCGACGCGATGAAGCTCCTCCAGGAGGGCGTCGAGTGCGTGTCGGTGCACGGGACTTCAATCAAGGACGAACAGCGCACCGCGATCAAGGCGATCAACCCCAAGACGCTCTACCTTGGATTCGACATGGACGCCGCCGGATGCAAGGCGGCGGTCAAGGAATACGACCGGCTCTTCACCGAGATGGAGTGCGTCAGATGCGTTAATTTTCCGGACGGGAAGGACCCGAAGAAATTCTCTTCGCGCGAGCTGGAGGAAATCCTCGCCGATGCCGACCGGAGCACCTTCGAGAACCTCGCCGCCCGGCAGGAGATCTACGACCGGTTCCGCCAGGATGCACGCCAGAAGAAACAGCCAGCCATCGCCCAATGAGAACATTCAAGGACAAGCCAGGAATCCCCATGACCAAAGAGGAATTCGACAGGAAATACGGCCGGCTGCACATCCGGAGGAAAATCGGCGCGAGAGTGCCGGTCGTCCCCGGAAAGGCATCCGCCGACCCCAACCGCAAGCTGATGATCAAGTTCAAGTACAACGACTTGAACCAAGCCGAGGAATACCTTTTCCATGAAAACATCAAGAACCTCATCTACAAGGTGATGCACACCAACAACGTGATGATGGACTGGGAGGACGTCTACCAGGAGATCTGGAAGAAGATATCGCGGTGCAAATACGGCTGGAAGGAATTCAAGGGCACCTACGTCTCCACCTGGATCACGATTGTCGCCAATTCGGTCATCAACACCCTCCGCACCAGGGTCAAGAGACGGAACGCGCGGTTCTGCCTCTACGACGACATCGGGCTGGAGGATGTCGGAATCAACGACACCGGAGCGATGGACAAGGGCGACGCCGTGGAGGAGTTCTTCAACAAGGGCGACGCGCTCATCGACCAGACGCTGATCGCCGGACTGCGGCAGGACGACTACCAGGACTTCCTGAAATCGCTGGACCCGATCGAGCGACGGATCATGGACGCCATCCATGAAAGGCAGGAGGAAATCGTCGACGGGTTCGAGCGAAGGAACACGCAGGCGCCCATCCAGCTGGTCAGGCAATCGCTCGGATACGACGAAAGCACCTTCACCGCGATACTGGCCTGCATCTACCAGAAGTACTGCGACATCTGCAACCGGGGATTCCTGAAGAGGCATGCCCCGCCAGGGCAGGACGACGATTCGTCGTCCGAAGAAGGGACGCTTTTCTAGCCGGGGACGGCATGGGCGGCTTTCCAGCCGGGGTAGTAGAATAGATGCGTGGGCGGAATGCGTTTTGCATTCCGCCAGGCAATCATCCGATTACTTCTCCGCAGACAGGGAAAGCCACCATGCCAGCACCCAAGACATTCTTCATACCATATTCCTGCTTCGGGTACTACGACGACAAATTCGACGAATGCGCCCGCAAGTGCAAGTACTGCCGGCAATGCAGGAATGCCACCACCAGCCCCGAATACGAGGAAGTCCGCAAGCAATACAAGTTCACTTCGCGGCAGATCCTCGAGCTGGTCGAAAAATACACCGTCAAGGAAGAGCCGAAGGCCAGGAAGAAAGCCGCCAAGAAAAAGGACGGCAAGTAGGCCGGCCTTCCCAACCAATCGCGACATGACGACTTCCTGGAAACCATACGACTACCCGTATTGCGAATTCGAATTCGACGAATGGAATCCCGTGCAGCTCAAATGCCTGCCGCATTTCACCGCGCACTGCAACCTCGTGCTCAGGTCGTCGACCGCCAGCGGCAAGAGCGCGGTCGCCGAGGCGATCATGGGCTATGAGCTTTCCGCCGCGCCCGACGCCAAGGCGATATACGTCTCTCCCCTCAAGGCCATCGGCCAGGAGAAGTTCTCCGCATGGTCGAGGCACTCCACCTTCTCCCGATACGAGCCACTCATCGTCTCCTCCGACGACAAGGCGTCCTCCGGCGACTTCGAGAAGGCCCGGCTGATCGTCTCCACCGTCGAGTCGATGTCGCTGCGGTGCCGCGCCCGCGACAGATGGCTGTCGAAAGTCCGCGTGCTCGTGTTCGACGAGGCGCACCTCCTGGCGGATCCGGAACGCGGCGCCGGCAGCGAGGCGATGGTCATGAACCTAACTTCGCTCAATCCGGACTGCCGGATCATCTGCCTTTCCGGCACCATGTCCAACCATCTTGAAATCGCCAGGTGGCTCAAGGCGTGCAACGGCCTGCCGACCAGCTTCGTCTCCTCGAACTGGCGCCCCACCACGCTCAGCCTCCGCACCGAGATCGCCGAATCGCCCGAAGAGCAGCGCGCCGCCGTGCTCGGCATCGCCAGGAAGCTCAACGACGCCGGCGACCAGAAGATGCTCGTCTTCGTGCATTCGAAGGCCACCGGCGAAAGGCTCTGCAAGCACCTTCGCGACTACGGCGTGCCGGCGGCATTCTACCATGCCGGATTGCGCCAGAATGCCCGCGGGCAGCTCCTGGCCGACTTCCGCAACGAATATTCCGACCTCAACATCCTCGTGTGCACGTCGTCGCTTGGCATGGGGGTGGACATATGACCGGCGAACACGATGAAATTTCGCTCAAGGACGAGCTGGTCGCGACGCTTGAACTCGACCGTCCGAAACGCAGGAGCGCCAGATGCCCGGAATGCGGCTCTGGCTCGTTCTCCAGGCCGACCGCGGACGGATTCGTCTTCTGCAAGAAATGCCACCGCAGGATGCCCTGGACCGTCTTCCCCACCGACGACAAGCCGCTGACACCACTATGAACACCGCAAGAGGATACTGCACCGCCACCAGGCGGATGGAGGAATTCGAAGTCACCTCGAAGATCCGCACCGACGTGCGCGGGCATTTCACCTACATGCTCCGCGGCACGGGCCCGCGCGGAATCACCCTTCATGCGCTCGTGAACAAGACGCAGTGGGATCGATACGACGTGCCGGTGGTGGAGAAAGCCGTCACCCGCACCGCCAAGCAGAACCGCGAGCTGCGGGACGACGCCGCGATGCGATATCTGAAAAAGCCCCTCCCGAAGCAGAAGTCAAAAGTCAAGAAGTGCAGAAAGCGCGTCTTCAACGAGGACATCGAACGCTGGATCGCGGAGCACAACGACCTTGATTTCGACAAGCTCGACGGCATGGACGACGGAATCATCCGTCCGGAAGAAGAGGAATGAACCGCCGCATGCTTCCGGATCTGGACATCTGCGTCAAATCCTGCCCGCTCAAGATCACGCATACGCGGGACGCCTGCTGGAGGATCGCCCCCGGCGTCAACAACGGCCATTCCCGGGTGCTCCATGTGCGCAGATCGCCGGACAAGCCGCCCTGCATGACCTGCACCATCCCGAGAAGCCAGAAGGACATCCAGCCGCCTGGATTTCCCAGCAGCAAGGAAATCCGGAGGCTTTTCGCAAGACTGAAATCGTCGCAGGTGGAAATCGACCGCGAGATCTGCCCATATTATGCAGAGCATTTTCTGAGAGATTCCAACCAATAGCGCCGTCGGCGACAAGGCGGCCAATATTGCCGCACGCGGCTTGTCCGAATTCTATTCTGCCGCAGAATAGCCTTCGCCGGAATGGCTCCGCATCCGAAGCGACCGTCATGTCAAGAACCGCCCCGTCCGCTGGAAGTTCAATAGGGCCAATTCTTCCACATCATTTAAGTTGAATTCGTAGAATCTTGAATAGAGCTTCCTCAAGTCTTCATCATTCTTAGGAAAGTAGAAATATCCACATCCTTTGTCCATTCTTGCTATGAATTCTCTATATGTCTTGGTCTTGAAGTGCGCTATCCATGCAATGCCTAGGATTTCATCGAAATCCTCATCGTTTCTTCTGTCTTCAGTGACATGATGCCTTTTAGATGCATTCACTATGTTCTGCATCAGATGTCCATCTGAATCTATCAGCGTATGAACATCCTTGAACTTAAAGCCATCTGGCATCTTTCCGCAATTCAATATCAACTTTATCCATGGATGCAATGAATAGCCACATCTGGTGAATCTTCTCAAGACACTATTTTCATCTTCATTGTAGATTTTGCCAGAACTTCCAAACAGTCTCCAATTCAAGGCCAACGCATTGTATCTTGAGTAGTCTTCCAAGAAGTCTTTGATGTCATTGCTTCCATTCTTCAAGACTATGAACTCATCAATGTCTATGACTGCAATCCAGTCAAAAGAATCTTTGATTTGCTTTACTTGCCTCTCAATTGCACTGAATTGCTTTGCTTTGAAGTCTATTGGAACAAGATGGAGTCTTCCACTGGCTCTCTCTCTGCATTTCCATCCTGCATGCTCCAGAATGAAGATTTCATCAAAGCCAAGCCTATAATGGTAGTCAAGCCATTCTCTTACATAGAGATCTTCATCTCTTGCCATGGTGACTATGGCAGTCTTCATCTTGGATTGCTCCAGTTCTCCATCATAGTCTTGTAGGCTTCATCAGGATCAACTCCAATCGTCATGTTGTCGAAGTCAATGACTTTGAGAACGCCATTGTTTTCCATAAGATTAGATGGCTTGAAATCATTGTGGCAAATCCCATTTTCAGCCATTTGCTTGGCTATTTCTGATATCTGCTCTTCACTTGTGCCAATTGATTCATGATAGCCTTCTAGAAACTCCATTATGATTCCATTCCAAAGCCATCCTTCTTCATGCCTTACAGAGAAAATTGCATCTAGCCTAGGAGCAGGAATTCCACATCTGATGCAAGCAATTTGGTTAGATGCAGCTTCCTTGAAGCTTGCATCTATGAATGGTTGAGCTCTATCAAGATGTCTGCTCACATATTTTGCTTTCACAAATCTGTCTTGGAAGCGAAATGCAATTCTTCCCCATTTTGTTATTGGATCGAACAAGATTGAATTTGCATGAGGAGATTCTGTAGACAAATCTAGAAGTTCTTGGGAGATTTTCTCTACATCAAGTAGCTTTCCAGAATCATAGCCAAGAATCTCCAGATTTTCAGATGCTTTGAGCACACTGAAACCAGCATGCCCAAAGTCAAGTTCTACAATCTTTCTCATTGTTCTGGCTGGATCATCGACTTGGAAAGCTCAAGAGCATAGTCGAAATTCTTTGCCGGCTGCTCATCCATCCTGAAGTCTTCTGCCAGTTGTTCTGGAAGTTGAGACAACTGCTCTGAAGTAGCTGGAATGTTCTCAGAACTCTTGTCATACTTCATGTCATGAATTGGATACAGATTGTTCAGTCTCACTGAAGTCAAGACACCATCTGCGAACAGATTGAAGTGCTTCTTGGTGATGATGTGGTAGATTTTGACAGGATTCTGTGTCCACTTGAGCTTGCTGCTGACAAGTCTCTTGGCTCCATCCAAAGTCATGACATCATGCCCAACTATCGAAGCATTGTAGTCAAACTTGGATGCAGTGGCATCGAAGAACTCATGGCCCTTGTTCGGCAGGCCATGCGTGTTGATGACGCTTCCGTCTTCGAAGACATTCTCGAAGTATGTGTCTCTTTCTACCACCGGCTTGATTGTGGCAGGCTTGGCCGATGAGTATGCTCCATTGTCGAAGTCCCAGACCAGGAGTTCGTCATCATACGTGATTTCTTCCACCGGCTTGGTTGTGCCATCCGCAAGCGTGACCATCGAGCCTTCTACCAGGCACGCATTCTGCTCACTGAATGTCACTGTGATTTCGCAAGAAGATTCATCTGACACGAACAAGTCATATTCTCTGTAGTAGACAGAATTTCCAGTCCTTGGGCTGGTGCCTGTACCAGAAACCATGTTGTCAATCATATATGTGTGATTTGTGTCAGCATTCAATTGAGAGAATGTGTGTGTGCCAGATGTTCCAACGCAGTATATCCTGAACTTGTATTCTCCCGGTGACAATGTTGCAGTTCCGCCCTTGACGCCAGATGCCACCGTAGTGGTTCCATC
>JAEEGL012609159.1_pt1 | contig 15020 bp, 19 predicted proteins | sample 9134231 | NCBI WGS metagenome assembly JAEEGL01 (sample SAMN16246548, study PRJNA631951) | gut metagenome | biome: gut microbiome; feature: rumen; material: fiber-attached | host: Bos | place: Iran: Karaj | collected 2018-10 | reverse complement strand
TAAAAGATAAATACTTTAAACATAGCAACAGGAACATTATTACTTGATTTAAAAGTATACTCTCTATTTAAAGTAAAGTTCCATAGTACAGAAGCTATTAAGGCAATCAAATAACTTGGCCACCAACTCCATTTTATAACATTATATAAAAGTTCAAATAACCCTATTTCTATTAATCCTGCTGATATACTAAATAAAGTAAATTTTACCATTCTTAATATTTCTTTTTTATTTTTCATACGTTACCTCTACTCTTTTACTAATAATTTACTACTATCTCCAAACTCTGGAATATATATTGATTTAACATCAATCATAAAGTCATTAAGATAAATACCATCTTCTTGTAAACTATATTTATACTGTGAATTATCAGATAGTAAAATATATAATTCATCTTTTCCTTCATCATAAACCATTAAAGTAATATTATTAATTCTTTCACCTAATTGTCTCATAACTAAGTAAGCTAGTTCATGATGAAATAAATTAGATTTGAATAATTCATCACAGTTAACTAAGTACTTCTTAAATAACTCCATTCCTTCTTTTTCTATTTCTAAATATTTTTTACCTACTAGATACCAATAATCTTCATTACTCATTCTTTACCTCTAATAGAGATAATTCTATCACAATTTAATAATTAATACTACTTTATTTTTATTATTTTAGAAAGTTATTTGGCTAGTTTCTTATTTAAACATATGGTTAATAATGATAATAGATATCCAATTATAAAGATAATAGGAATTGCAAAGTAAATATTATTAATATTACCTTGTAAAAAACCATAGAAATCATACTTAAATGAGATCCCTTCATCTAGGTGTATTAAGATATTACTTATATAAAATATGGCATATAATAACATAGGTATTATGCCATAGCATGCATACTTATATTCATTATCATGTTTCTCATAAAAGAAATAACTTATAAAACCAATAATAGGTATTACAAAGTGAAAGAACAAATTAACGTTATTGTACATCCCATAGAATCCATATAAAGGAGATAAAAAGAATAATGTAACAATGAATGTTAAAGAGATTGCTGATACTCCAACCATTTTAAAAATATAAATGTTTTTAGGGATAACTTTGATCTTTTTCTTTAATAATTTATACTCATAAATTGCAAGTAATAGTGAACTAAGACATAGTAAGATATTAGAATCAATTGTATAAAACTTAAAGTTTTCAAATTTAGTAGACAATATTAATAAATCATTTTTAGGCATAAAATGAATTCCTAGTAACATAAATATAATCATTATTATTACTAAGATTACTGTTATTACATTTAAAATAAAAGATTTTTTTATATTATTCATAATACCACCATATGAATTATAACATAAAAAAGAATAGTAGTAACTATTCTTTAAATGTTCTTAAATAAGATTTTTGTTCATCTGTTATACGATAACTTTCAATTGCTTTTTGAATTGTTTTATTATTTGTCCAAGTATCTAGTTTATGATTTTCAATATAGGGAACAGTGTCTTTATATTGCTTTGCTAAGGCAGTTGCAAAGAACCAAGCTCTCATCATATTAACATAATATTCTTTTGATTCAATCTTTGAAACTAAGTCTAAGTATTCTACCTTAAAATGATCATCTAAGTAATTTCTCATTAACATACTTACACCAAATCTAATAGTATATGTTTCCTTACTTTTAATCCATACTTTTATTTCTTTAATTAATTTATCTAAGTGTTTACTAAAGACCTTTGGTGTACTCTGATCACAGGTAGACCAATTATCAACATATGGTAAAAACTTATTTAAAGAATTTAGACATTCATTATAATCTTTTATTTCAGAAATAATAAAAGCATGTAATTGATTTTCTTCATAATATTTATGAGGTAGACTATTAATAAAATCTTGATAATTATTTTCTTTAAATAAAGTCTTTGCATACTTTTTTAAGTCTGGTGTTCTAACACCTATTATTGTATTTGGATCTAATGTTGGTAATATTTTAGATTGTAGTTCTTTATATTTTTTGTCTTGTAAATTATATAAATCTCTAATTAAATTGTTCACTATTAATCAACTCCTAATTTCTTTTTTATTCTTTTTATTTTAGCCTTGGTTTCTTTTTTGTGATAGTTTTCTAATATTCTCATACAGTAACCACGGAATAGTTTTTCGTTAGCTTCTCCAAATTCATTTGTTTCGTAGTATCCATCTGCGATATGAAAATCTTGTTCTAAGCCTACTCTATTCTTAGCCTCATAAACCCAATTAACTATTTGTTCTTTAGTTATTGTATCTCTTAATACAGTGAATAGAAAACAATCTCCTATAATATCAGGATCCATATAATTATGATCTACTGTTTCTCTTGCTTCTTTACTCCAAGGTGGAAAGAAACGACTATCTTTTATTAATACTTGTTTACCAGTTTCTTTTTCATAGTCTTCTAACTTTCTATAAACAGTTATTAATATATAACTTATTTTTTGGCGTAATGGAAGAATATCTTCAACAGGTATATTTTTACTACCAACCACATCAAAGGCCACAATATAATATGGGGCTTCCTTATTTTGTTGGGCTAGAATAAAAATATCATAGTAATCTTCGTATGACATTATCTATCACCTTTTAATTACATCCATCTCTATCATAGATTTGTTTAATATTTAATTTTTTAGTTAGAACATTTCCATAGTGAATTTGTTCATCATCTCCACCAATCATTCTATATAATTCTCCAGTTGGGGATACCATTAATCTAGTATTTAATTTAGAAGGTAATCTACCATCTATTTGATAACTAAGGCCTAGACCTTTTAAGTAATTAACTACTTCAAAGAATTCTTCTTCTGAAATATGAAAACGATCTTTATTAGGAACTGCACCTCTACCACTTGATGAATTAAATAGTCTTAATTTCCAATGATCAATTCCTAGGGTTTCTAAGAAATAAGCTGCTCTTTCAAGTTCATGAATATTTTCTTTATGAACACAAGTATTAATTAAGATACCAATGTCATCTCTTAATTCATGAATCATTTTTATTCTTGATGATACAATATCCTTATGGTTTAAAGTACCTCTAATACTTTTATTAAGCTCATCATTACATGATTCAAAAGGGAACGCAAAAGAATCTAAATAATCAATCATTTCTAGTAATCTTTCTCTTGTTAATAATACACCATTAGTACTTAATCTTGTATTAACACCTTTTTCTTTTGCTTCTTTTATTAACTTAGATAGATGTGGTAACATTAATGGTTCTCCACCAATATATCTATTCTTTGTTAAGCCTGTTTCAATCATTTGATTTTGTATTGCTCTATGAGTTTCATAATCTGTTATTTCACATTGCTTTTCTGGACTGATACAGTATGCACATCTTTCAGGACATCCGTGAGTAATTATCCATGATACAATAACATCACTTTTATGTTCTCCGTCTTCAATTTGATATTTTTTGTTTTCCATTTAACCCTCCTATTTCCCTTTTGATTCTTTACTTTCTAATACAAATCCAAAAAGAGCTACTGGTTTAAATATTCTTTTTGGCTTTTTTAAGATATCTAAGACTCTTTCATTAAATCTTTTATAATGATATCCAAATTTCTTTATGATTCTTGCATTACTTTTATTGATAATATTAACCCATTCTTTTCTAGACATAAATCTTTCATTACCATACATTTTCTTTTCAAAATACTTAGTAGGTACACTAAAGATACAGATATCTGATACTCTTAACTGTTCATTAATTAGTTTAACAATATCTTCATCACTATAATGTTCTAAGACTCCACTACTATGAGTTACTGAGAAATATTTATCTTTATATGGTATTTTACTTATATCACCTTGAATAGCTTTTACTTTATTCTTTGGACATACTTTTTTAGATAAGTCTTCTGTTTGTTTTACCATTAACTCTTCTAAATCCATACCATATGACTTAATACCTTTACTAGCTAGATAAACAGCAGACTTTCCAGTTCCACATCCACATTCTAATATAGGTTTATTCTTTGAATACTTCATAACCTGTTTTAAAAATGGTTTTTTTAACTTCATTTTTATTTTAAAATATTCTTCAAAGTTATCAAACTCTTCATTAATATAATCTTTATATAAACCATTCCATCTATCTTTTTTACTCATATTTTCCCTCTTTAATCCTAGAAAAATCAATTTCTATTAATTTATTAATACCTTTTATTTTATTATACATAACCTTAGATGCACTATAAAGAATTTCTATTCCTAACTTCTCATTCTCTATCTCCCCTAGTTTACTTTCATTATTAATAAAACAATTAATACAATCTTCCCTAGATTTTTCATTAAAGCCAATAAATGTCTTATTATTCATATTTTCATTATAAAGATCATATAATCTAATCTTTTCATGTGGCTTGCCACCTATGATATCTATATTACGGTATATATCTATATCAAAATGTTCTAATCCACCTTCATATATTTCACTAATACTTTTAGTTCTATCTTTTATTTCTTTAGATTGACAACTTGTTATTTGAATATTTAATAGTGGTCCTACACTAATATTTATTTTCTCATGTCTTATTCTACCATTACTTTTATAATAATCACGTGATTTAAACCATCCTCTTCTTGATACACCATAGTGTAATAAGTTAAAGTTAACCGTTGTCATTAAACTATTATTTTTGTTATAGAAATACATTTGACTATAAAAGTTTTTTTCACCATAGTTATTAAACTTTATATTATCTAAATTCTTATAATAATTATCTTTCTTAGATTCACTAAATATCTTATTATAATCTTTCTTTGTAAAGACATCTAATTCATCGTTAGGAGTAAAGATATTACCTTGTAAGTAACCACTAGTTATTCTTTTATCTTTACTGGTTAAGTTATTTATTTTTAATAATTCAGCTAGTAGATCTATAAAATGAAAACCACTGTGATATAGTTTTCCATAACCATATTTATAAGGATGATTTTCTTTATCTAAATCATGTGGTAATTCCCAATTACCATCACAGTGATATATGTCTATATAAGTAATTGGAATATTATACTTAGATACTATATCTTTTAATATATTTTTAATATATATATAACCTTTATGATATAATCTCTGGCACATAATTTTACATTGTGAATTATTATGTTTATGAATATCTAATAATTCATAATATTCATTTCTCATCTTATTAATATTTTTAAGTTTATACATGTCTTTTAGAACAATTATTGGTTTATCTGATAAAACATCAATATTGTTTTCAATAGCAAACTTTAAATACATATGGTGTGCTTTAGGTTCTGTTGATACAATTATTTTATTAATTTTATCTTTTTTACAAATGTTAACTAGTTTATCGTAATAGATTTTAGGTAATACATCATTATCTTTATATTTATCAGGTATTGTTATAATATTAACACTTTTATATCCATTCTCATCTAAATAGTTTCTAGAATCTATTTCTTTACTTTTAAGTTCTAGTAAATATAAAACATTACAATTACTATTCTTTAAATACTTTAAATATATTCTTTTAGAGTGAGGACCTAATCCTACTAGTAAAACATTATTTTGCATATTAAATCCTCCTTTTTATTATTTTTTTACATTCACTTGCAATCTCTATTTCTTCATCATCTGTGATAACAAAGATAGGGATTTTAGAATTATCACTACTTATTCTCATATCTTGATTAAAGCAACTGTTATTAAGATTTTTATCAATAATTATTCCATGAGGTTCTAAATTACCCATTAACATTTCTCTTTGTTCTTTATTCTTAGTTCCAATACCACCTGTTAAGATAATAGAGTCTACTGTATCTAAGTTAGCCATCATGGAAAACAAATTCTTTTTGAAGTCGACATCAATCATTTTTCTTGTGAAGATAGCAGATTCATCATTATTCTCACTACGATCTACAATAGATTTCATATCAGTATCATCACAAAGAGCTTTATATCCACTTTCTTTATTAATTATCGCTACAATATCATCTACTGACATGTTCTCTTTCTTCATTAAATAAAATAGTGCCATAGGATCAATGTTACCACAGCGGGACGCCATAATCATTCCAGATGATGGTGTAAATTCCATAGTTGTGTCATAAGACTTACCATCTTTAATAGCACACATACTAGATCCTCCACCCAAATGACATATAACTCCATTATAATTATCTCTATTAGTAGAAGTAATAGATAAATACTTTTTTAAAGAACTACTATATGATATTCCATGAAAACCATATTTTCTAATACCATATTTATTATAATATTCTATTGGTATTGGATATAAATAGTTTTCCTTTGGTATTGTAGAATGAAATGATGTATCAAAAACGGCAACAGGAATAGAATCATTATATATATTTGAACATATTTCTATAGAGTTAACTGTACTTTCACCATGAACTGGCATTAGTTCACTAAGTTTTTTAATCTTATCTAAATTATCCTGATCAATAACTACTGAATCATTAAATAATTCTCCACCATGAACAACACGATATCCGATAGCTAGTATTTCTTTTTTATCTTTTATAACACCAATATTCTTATTAAATAATAAATTATTCATTGTACTTATAATATCTTGATAACTTGATACACTGATAGGTTCTTTTATATTAACCATACCATTACTATATTTTAAGTAACAATTATCTTTTAATATATTTTCTAAGCCACCACTTGCTATCGTACTATAGTCATCAATATTTATTACTTTAAATCTAAAAGATGTACTACCATTATTAATAACTAATACCTTGTTCATAATAATCCTTTCAGTTTAGAAAAAAAGGGGCAAAAATCTCTATATTTCCGCCCCTTGTTCTTTTATATATTTTCATAAACAAAAACAAGATTTATTATATTAAAAATTCGAATAATGTCAATATAAAAATACTATCTTTTTTTAACTAATACATGATAATGTTCATGTGTTTTAATAATACCATTATTATTATCTACTTTTTGTATTTGTTTTAAGTCAATAATTAGAAAATCACTCAGTAATTTATATAATAATTCAGGATCTGCATAGAAATGAGGTACATTGTTATCAGGACCATCTTCAATTCTTATCTTTGTATTCTCATCAACTACTGGCCAATTTTCTTTAAATCCCCAAGAAGACTTAGAACCAAAGGTTAAATAAGCTTCTCCTTCATTTCTTAGTATTCTATTAATACTTTCAATTACTTTAATAACTCCTTTAGTATCTGTATGGGTAATTACATAGTATGCAAAAATAGCATCCATAGATTCATTATCATAAGGAAGATTAATCATATCACCTATTTTAAAATCAATATTAAGATTATTATCTAGGGCCCATTGTTGTGCCCTAGTAATTGCATTCTCTGATAAATCAATACCATGTGTATTGAAACCGGATTTAGCAAATAATATAGAATGTCTTCCTATTCCACAACCCAAGTCTAAGATATCTTTTTTACCTTGTTGTTGCCAACGATTAACTAAATAATATGATTCTTCAGATGGACTTTTCCATTTTTCTTCATAACTTCCAGTAACAACTTTCCAATCCCATGGTTTTGAATTATTATTCATAAACTACTCCTCGTTATTATATTCAAGAATATCACAGTTATTCATTTTATAACTTAAATAATTGTTATCCTTAGGTTCTCCTTCAAAGAAACATCTTGCGTATATTCCTACTCCTGCATGAGTTACTACTAATATATTCTTTCCTTTATATTTATTTGTTATCTCAGTAAAGAAATTATTAATTCTATTTCTAAAATCTACTATGTTTTCAATATCATATTTAGTTTCCTTAGGATCATTGAAATTAACAGTTTCTTTTATTTCTGTTTTTAATTTACCTTCTAGTTCACCATTATCTCTTTCAATAATTCTATTATCTTTTATTATCTTATGGTTTGTTATGATACGAGCTGTTTTATAAGCTCTTTTTAAAGGACTTGAGAAAACTAAATCAAACTTTATACCCTTTAATTTATCATGTAATTGATTAGCTTGTTCAATACCATTCTCATTAAGTGGTGTATCAATACGTCCACCATATCTACCTATTACATTATCATTAGTTTGACCATGTCTAACTATATAGATCATTTTATACACCTTCTTTGTTATAATTATATGTTATTATTTCACCATCATTTAGTTTAGTTAGTTTAATATTGTTTTCTAACTCATAGTTTTTAACTTTTTCATCCATCATCCTATCTTCTTTTTGATAGTGAGGTAATATATAAATATCTATTAGTCCAAAGCCTTCATATGAATCATAGATAACACTATACTTAGGCTTTGTTCCTTTCTTTAAATCATAAATATATTTAACACTTTTAGAAAGGATCATAGAACCTGCACTTTCACCAATATAGATACCTTTTTCTAAGAATTTAATTATTATTTCTTTAATATTAGTATTTTGGTTTAATTCAAGTAATTTACCTACATTACCACCTAACATATAAATAACATCATAGTCTAATATCTTATTAACAGTATCTATATCTAAATCAACAATATCACAAGAAGTAGCTCCTACTTTTAAAAAGTTTTCTTTAACATTTTCTCTTGCAATATAATTACCACTACCAACTGGTGCTGCATTAGCAATAATAATTACTTTTTTTCCTTCTGATATCTTTTTAAATAATTCAATGTTTTCATCAGATACATAATTATTAATAGAATTAAAACCACCTGATGTTACGATAATATTATCCATAATTAATCCCTTCTATATTTCATTATTTTCTTTCAATTTATTAATATATTCTCTTTGAGTTTTAATGAACTTTTCTTTATCTTTTAATAGTTCTCTAAGTTCTATTAAAAAGTTTTCATACTTAGAATCTTTAAAATAATATTTTGCATAGCCATTGATACCAAACTTTTCTTGTAAGACATCATAAGCTCTATTAAATAATTCTAAATCAGTTGCTTTAGGATTTAATCTTTTACCATAAGTATATGTTCTACTTAAACAATCTTCTACTGTATTATTTCTATCTGCAGATGATACAATCTTTCCATATATACTTCTTGGATCATTTTTAGATGATGATCGATGATCTTCTATTGCTTCTTTAATTATTTTTAATTCAGATTCATTAAAGAATTTATTTAGATTTTTATCCTTAGACATAATATCTGCTGATACTTTTTCATGATTAGCTGAATCAATATGATGACCTATATCATGATAAGATGCAATTACATAAACCATGTCTAAATTAACTTCTAAATCATTTTCTTTTACTAATTCAAAACTACGATTGATAACATCTTTTATATGGTTAATACCATGGCCTACTTCATTTTTACTATAAAGAGGGAAAACATTATCTTCAATATACTTTTTTAATTCTTTATTAATGCTCATAATTATTCCTTTTCTACAAACTAATCTCATTATAACATAATAAAGACAAAAGAAAAAAGGACATTGTCCTTTTTAATATGCTTTATGACCGTTAGCTTCTTCCATTATATCGTTAACAGTTTCTTCTCTTCCAAAATCATTAAATACGATATCGCCATTATTATCTTTTTTACCAATAACAATAACAGGTACTTTATTAACATAAGTTACTTTATTATTAAATCTCCAACCATTTGTTTCTACTTTTTTAATAGCATATTCTTTTGTATCTGTTATTTTAGTATATAAATAATCATTACGAGAAATAACTATTTCATGCTCTCCTGGTTCAAAACGACAACAATATTCACCTTTGCTATTCATATAAATTCTTTCATTTGATATAGGTTTTTTAATAACTTGTCCTTGGCTTTCATAAGTATAGTAAGCTATACTACCTCCAACAAGAGCTGCTACTAAGACAACAGTACCAACAGTACCCATTACTGGTGGTAAATAGTATCCAATTGAACTAAATACTTTTACTCTATTTCTTGCCATATATTCCTCCAAAAATCGTCCTATATTATACCATAAAACTCTTTAAAATTCAATCACAGTTAACAAAAAAAGAGTTATTCAATAACTCTTTATTACATTAAATCACATAAATCTTTTATATCATTTATTTTATAATCATATTCATTAACTTCACCAAAACCATAGGATGCATAAACAAAAGGTATTCTAGCTATATCAGCTGCTTCTTTATCACTAATAGTATCACCAACATAAACGGCATTTTTAATATTATTTCTTTCCATTACTAACTTAATATTTTCACCCTTATTTAATCCAGTTTTACCAATACATTCATGATCAGTAAAGTATTCTTCTAAGCCACTACTTCTTAAAAAAGATTCGATGTATCCAATTATACAATTACTTACAATACATAATTTATATTTCTTAGATAACTCTTTAACAGTTTCTTCTAAGTTTTTATAGAGAGTTCCTCCATTAACCATAAGATTTCTTACATTTTCTTCAAAAGCTTCTTTTGCAATTTCAACAGCTTTATTATGTTCTATATAACCAAAGTAACTCTCTACTATTTCATTAAAGGACTTACCCATTGATCTTTCTACTTCTTCTTTAGATATATCCCTTGTTACTTCTTTATGTCTTTCTTTAACTTCTTTTAATACTTTAAGTGAACTATCTATGGTGCTCCATAGTGTACCATCTAAATCAAATATAATAGCTTCTATATTCATATACTACCTTTCTAAAATATTACAAATACTCTAATAGTTCTTTAAATTCACTATAACCACTTTCTGAATTCAAATGACCACCATCTTCTATTAATACTTGTTTAGTTGCAATAGTATCTGCAAATTCTTTTTCAACTTCATATTTAACATAAGGATCATTCTTAGAATAAAAACATATTATTTCATCTGCATAGTTTTTAACATCACTAAGGTTATCAAAATACATTGAACGATTAACCGTATCATACTCTTCATTTATACCTAAGTAATTATTAAAACCACAAATAAATACCAATCTCTTAACTTTAACTTTATGTTCTACCAAAAAATGACTAATAAAGACTGGCGCAATTGAATGAGCAAAAATAACAGTATTCTCATTTATTAAACCTGCTTCTAAGTATACATTCAATAACTTACTCCAGTTATCATAATTTTGATATCCAACACCAGTTGGAAAATCTGGGGTATAAACAACCCCATTATTTTTTTCAATACTTTCTCTTACAAAAGGAACCCAATTAACAAAGGGACTTCCAAAACTACCATGTATAACAAAATAATTATTATTCATATTACTATTTCCTTTCTAAATCCATACCTTGAAACATATTATTTTTTATTTTGTATTCTTATTAATTCAACTGGACTTATTTTATTCTCTTTCTTATTATTAATTGCACTTATAAAATATCCATCTGCTCTTAAATCATCTTTCATATTAAGTATTTCTTCATAAGAAAACCACTTAACATCAGATATTTCTTCACCATCAATTTGAATATTATCTTCAATCAATTTAGTATCAAAAATAAAAATAATTACATCTAGGTTTTCTAAGTTTTTATTTATTATTTCTAAAATACCAGTTATTTCTACTCTACAGCCAGATTCTTCGAATACTTCTCTTTTGGCTGCATCGAAAACATTTTCTCCTTCATCAACACCACCAGCAGGAATATTCCATTTACCTTGACATTTTTCTTGAGTTTCTTGTACTAATAAATATTTGCCATCTTTCTCTATTATTCCTCCAGCTACTATTTTTCTCATATTACTATTTCCTTTCTAAAATACATACTCTAGTATGCGGTGAAAAATGTAAATTAACCATTTAACCTTTTTTCTATATAATTATTCAATACGTTTCTAATCATTTCCATTTTTTCTTTACTCTTTTTATATTCAAATCTATCAATTAATACATTAATATAATTATTTTCTTTAATAATTGATAATGTTTCATTAAAATAAATATCGAATGTAAATGCAAGAACACATATCCAATAATCTAATGGGTATATTCTATCTACTATGTCAACACATTCTTCATTCATAACAGTATCATATACTTTATCAGCAATTAAACTATCTTCTAAATCTTCTTTACAATTAACTACCTTAGGAAAAATATTCTCGATGTTTTCTTCTTTTTTAACTCTATAATTATCTAGTTTATCAGCATCTCTTATTATTTTTGCATGTAATAATTCTCTTTCTGATAAACCACTTTCTATCTCTTTTTTATTATGATTCTCTATTGCTTTTTTTATGATGTTATTATATTCATCTGTATCAATAAAATTATTTATTAACCCTTCTTCAAATAATAGTTTAGATGCAAACATTGCATGATCATTTCCAACACTATCAAATCTTTTCAAATTCTTTAATTCATCAAATCTACCTATATCATGTAATATTGCTATTAATGCTGCTAATTTTGTTTCTTCTTCTATTAATCCTAATTTTTTAGAAATCATAATAGCGTTATCAACTACATGATATGTATGAACAAGTTTTAAATTAAACCCAGGATCATTTTGATTATCATAACTATTTATATATTCCTTAAATGCTATTCTTGCTTTTTGTAAATCTATCATATTTATCTCCTTTCTAAAATACATACCTAGTATGCGTTCATTGAACATATCTAGATAATATATATTTCCCCTTTATCATTCTTTTTTCCATCTTCAAAATAAATAATACTTTTATCTGGAATACAATATATTTTAGTATTATATTTTAAAGAAAATTCTTTTAATTCATAATTTCTATTACTATTATTTGGATCATTATAATGTGGTTCTATACAAATATCCTCTCTTCCTATTCCATAATAACTATCAGATTTATCAAAATCTTCATCTGTTGTTATAATTGAATATTTGGAAAGATTAATTGCCCCTGCACAAAAACCTACTACAAGATCTTTATGATTCTTTATTTTTTCTATCATATCTAATGATTTAATAATATCAAACTGTGTATAAGGATTACCACCCATTAAGAAGTAAATTATTTTATCATTATTAGATAAAAAACAATCTACGTCACTTTTTAACGTATTATCATCAATATGAATGATATCTTTAAATTTTATTCCAATCTTACTAAAACATTTAATGATATTAGGTAGATAATTCTCTTCTCCACCAAGCCCTGGAGCTTCTATAAAGACCATACTATAACTACTATCAATATTTTCTTTAAGATATTCAGACATATAGTCATTAAATCGAACATCACTGTCATTCAACATAACATTCCCGACTATATTGGAAAAAAACAAAGTTTTTTTACTCATAAATTACTTCCTTTCAAAAATACATACTGTTTCGCAGTGCCTAGTATGCGTATATTGAACATATTTCAGCACAGAAATGTTATAAGCAAAGAAAAAGCTAAGAATTAATCTTCTTAGCTTTTCATTAATTAAATTATTATTTTATTACTTTACCACTCATATCATATTTAATTTCATCAAAAGCATTTTGTCCCATTTTAGCTGAAACAAATATATTATCATCTCTTTCATAGTCAAAAATCAAAGTAAAATCAATGCTATGGTCATTGCATTCTCTAGATACTATAACTTTACCTGTACTTATCTCAATCAGACTATATACATTACCTTTTTTAGCTGTTAAATAGCCAGTAGATACAACCCTAGAAGTTCCATCCGTAACATCTGACAAACTATCATAATTATCAAATTTTATTTTATCTTCCTTTATATCATAATAGAATGCTTTTTCACTATTATTATAAATTATTCCATAATTTACAAAATCCCAATTTGAATCCAACATGTGAGTTATATCATATTTGGCTGGAAGATTTAATAGTTTTGAAGTTTTACTACTAACATTATATGAATATAAATCACCATCATCATAATATATTACATATTCTGGAATTGGATAATTACATAAATATGTTGGTGACTGTTCTCCAAAATAATCTTGATTTCCACCTATACTTAACATCTTCGCATTTTTGGTTTTTGTCTTAATTGTAAACATTGACTTATTAACATTTTCATCATATGTAGTATAAACACAACTATGATTATTTATATAAATAGCCGAATAAGGATAAACCTCCAACCCGTTTTCTTTTGAGTCTTGTATATCAGATGAACCATCTTTTTTCAAAAATTTGTCATAACAAATAAATCCAATTGATGCTAATAACAAAATACATAATATAGCAATAATAGTTCCGCTATTGTTTTTTTCTTTTACATTATTTTCCATTTTTTTAACTCCTTTTCAATTTTAATAATATCATTTCATTCATCAAAAAGCAACAAATAATAATATGTCAAACATTGTAAAATGAATATTTCTATTTCTAAAACTATTTATAATCCAATTATTACTTTCTTTCTAAAATCGTGACTACCTCGCAGTGATATGTTTTCTTAAACATATTAACTAAGTCTAATTCAACAATATTGTAATCTTTAAGATTATCTAAATCTCTTTTTAAAGTATCCATATTACATGATATATAAATAATAGAGTTAGGGTTTATCTTCTTTATATAATCTATGGTTTTATTATCCATACCACTTCTAGGTGGATCTGTAATAACTAAATCAATATCATTAAACTTATCAATATAATCTTCTACTTTTCCATTAATAACATTTATATTATTAATATTATTTTCTTTAATATTATATAAAGCGTTATCACAAGCTTCTTTATTTATTTCAATACTATCTATTTTCTCTATATTTTTATTAAATAGTATTGACCATAAAGATACTCCACTATATAAATCTAGGGCCTTAGTATACTTAGTTTTACTGAGATAATTATTAATTATCTCATATATATTATTTAACCCTTCTAAGTTAACTTGAAAAAATGATTTACTACCAATTCTTATTTTATAATCATTAAGATTAAAGTATAGATAACCATCTCCTTTAATAACTTTATCATTAATTATTAAAGTATCACAGTCAATATTAATATTATTATCAATATTACCTTCTATATAAACTAATACTTTATTATCTATACATCTTATTACTATCTCACAGTTATTAGAGAATTTAATAG
>JAEEGL011756340.1_pt1 | contig 15020 bp, 10 predicted proteins | sample 9134231 | NCBI WGS metagenome assembly JAEEGL01 (sample SAMN16246548, study PRJNA631951) | gut metagenome | biome: gut microbiome; feature: rumen; material: fiber-attached | host: Bos | place: Iran: Karaj | collected 2018-10 | reverse complement strand
TCCCCGTGCTGCACGGCGGCAAAGAGACGCTTCTCGAGATCGATCGGATAATCCGGCTCATAGGCGCAGCCCACGGGCAGGTCCTTGACATGCGCGATCTCCGCGCCGGTGAAATCCAGCGCCTCCAGCGCCTGCTTATACGAGGTCGCGATCTGCGGCAACGGCTCCACGGAGCCGATCCCGATGCGGAAGGCGGCATCGAACCGCTCGCCGAGTTCCCGGATCAGTGTCTCGCTCCGCTCGATCAGGGAGACGCGGGCATTGTAATCCGCGGAGGCGTTCGCCGCCGGGAAGAAGCAGATCACCTTATTCGACAGGAGCGGACCCACAATACAGTTGAAATGTCCGCGGATCACATCTCGGAGCTTCGCCGCCTCGGTCTGGATCCGGATGCCGGTCCCGACGGGGTTCCCTGCACCTTCTCCGGGCTCGTCCGCGGTGATGACCACCATGAAGCCGTATTCCTCCTCGATTCCCAGAAGCGTACGGTATTTCTCCGCTTCCGCTTCGTTGCCCTGAAAGAGGACGGAATAGATGAAACCGCTCTCGATGATGGGCGTCACGGTCTCGATTTTCTCCCGGATCTGCAGCTCGTTCTTCCGGCGCGTTCTCGCGGTATCCACCTGCGCCATGGCGCGGCGCATGACCTCCTCGATGGCATCCCTCGAGAACGGCTTGTTCAGATAATCCAGGACGCCCAGCCCGATGGACTGTCTGGCGTAGTCGAATTTGTCATAGGCCGTGAGCACGATGAAGATCGTGTTCTCATTTCCGGTGCGGATCTCCCTCATCGCCTCGATCCCGTTGATCCCGGGCATCTGGATATCCATAAAGGCGATATCCGGGCGGAACGTCTCCGCCAGTTCGATGACGGCCCGTCCGGTCTTGGCGGAACGGATCTCGCACTGCCCCGCAAAGCTCTCCTCCAGAATAAAACGCAGGGAATCCGTGACGATCCCCTCGTCGTCCGCCAGCATGACCTTATACATGGGCGTTCTTCTCCTTTCCGCCGTCCGCATCCGTTCCGTCGCCTGCCGTTTCCGGCTCCTCCTCCCGCGGTGCGGGCAGGATCAGTTCCACCATGGTGCCCTGTCCCTCGCCGGGGCTCGTGATATGCAGCACATCCTCCACGCCGTAGTAGAGCCGCATCCGCGCCATCACGTTCATCAGCCCCACGCCGTTGGAATCCTTCATCACGGGATTGATCCCGGCATTGCCGGTGAGCACCTCTTCGATCCGCTCCGCGCTCATCCCCGCGCCGTTGTCACGGACGCGCACTCGGACCGTATCCTCCTCCCTGACCACTTCGAGGCGGATGCGCTTCTCATGATCCACATTGCGGATGCCGTAATTGACGGCATTCTCCACGATGGGCTGCAGGATCATGCCGGGAACCGGGATGCCCGTGCAGCTCTCGTCGATCTGCTTGTCAAAGAGGATCTCCCCGGAAAAGCGCACATTGAGGATGTAGACATAGTTGTCGACGAGGCCGATCTCATCCGCGAGCGTGGTCTCGGAATCGCCGCGCTTTAATTTATACCGGAAGAAGGCCGCCATATTCTGGATGAAGACGCTCGTCTTGTCCGCACGTTCCAGCATGGCCAGCTGCGCGCCCGCGTTTAAGGTGTTGAACAGGAAATGCGGATTGACCTGCGCCTGCAGGTATTTGAGCTCCGCGTCCTTTAAGTGCGTCTCCATCATGATCTCCCGCTGTCTGACGGGATCGAGGATGTTCTTGGTGAGGATGAACGTCACGAGGACATCGACAAAGGCCACGGCCGCCATCACGAACATCGTGACATACTCCAGCCGCCGGAAGGAGCCCGACAGGATGACATAGTTGCCGGAGTTGTAGGCGAACTGCTCGCTGTTGAAGCTGTAGATGTAATCGTTGATATAGCCGTAGAGACGCTCCGCACGCTCATAGGTCGTATTGTAACGGTCCACGACGCGGCCGCGCTTGGCGCGGATCGTCTCCGAGGTCACCTCGAGCCAGCTCTCCGAGAGGTTCACGATATCCGTCAGGACCACGCGGCTCTCTCTGTCGCTCTCGGCCTCCGACAGGGCGGCCAGACGGTCCCGGTACTCCTGCTCGGCGTCGAAATAGCGCTCGATGGCCTCCGTGGACTTCGTGTTGAGATAGTCCGTCATACTGCTCTCCACCTCTTTGAGCGAACCGGAGAGTTCTCCGATGAGGAGGTTGGTCGCATAGGCGCGGTTCAGGCCTTCCATCGACCGGTTGATGTTGATGAACAGCAGGATATTGACTGCGATGATGGCAAGCGAAGACAGCGTCACGAGCAGCACCAGACGCGACTGGACGGACACGGGCTTCCTTGTTTTCTTCTCCGCGCTACGCACCGGCATCCTCCCCGGTCCCGGCATCCAGGCGCTCCCCGACATTCTCTCCCGAGATCACCTCGATATCCGCCGGGAAGAACTCGTTCACATAGCCGGAGGACATGTATTCCTCCAGAGCCTCCATGCAGAAGCGCCCCATCTGCTCCGTGTTCACGGTGACGGTGGCGGTGATGATGCTCTTTTCAATGGAGGAGAGGATCGTGTCATTCTCATAGAAGCCGTAGACGATGGTCTCGCCCACGCGGTTGTAGTCCACGAGCGCCTGGCAGACGCAGGTGGTATAGACCTCGTTGAGGCATACGATGATCTGCGGCATCCCGTCGCTGCCGCGGAACATGGAACTGATGGCCTCCTCGGCGCCGAAGGCGGTGTTCTCAGGCACCGTCATCGTCGTGAGGTTGAAATACTGCGAGCCGTCGAGACGTTCGAGCGTCTCGCGGATCCCCTGGAAGATGATATTCTGTCCGGATCCCTCCGAGTCGGCGCTCATGAGGATCAGCACATCCTTGGGATCGTCGCTGGCATTCCTCAGGATCAGCCGGCCGAAGCTCTGACCGAGATCGTAGTACCCGAAGCCGACAAAGCTGCGTCTGGCGGAAGCCGTATTGTCGCGGCCCACGGTGATCACCGGGATCCCCTCCGCGTCCGCGCGGTCGATGAGTTCCTGCATCTGCGTGCTCTCATCGGCCTCCACGATGATGCCGTCCACACCGGCATCCACGGCGATCTCCATCCGTTCCTCCTTGGTATAGGCGGTCGTGAGATTGTCGCCGATGAGCTCGAGATGGTCGTTGTTCAGCGCGGCCTCTTCCCTGGCCGCGTCATAGATCGCACGGTAGAGGTGGTCCTGTCCGTCCCGGCAGACAAAGGCATAGTGCCTGCGGTAATCCTCACCCGCAGACCGCTCCGTGACGGAGCCGGCCGCGGTGCCGGCATAGAGATAGGCGGCGACGAGCGTCACCGCTGCGGCGATGATGATGAAAAATGCGATCAGAAAGCCGATCCTGCGCACCTTGTGTTCCTTCAAGCAGCTCCTCCGCTATTCACAGTATGAGCATCGCGTCGCCGAACGAAAAGAACCGGTAACGTTCCCGCACCGCTTCCTCATAGGCGGCGAGGACGTGATCCCGTCCGGCAAATGCCGACACCAGCATGAGCAGCGTCGACTCCGGCAGATGGAAGTTGGTGATAAGCCCGTCCACCGCCTTGAACCGGTATCCCGGATAGATGAAGATCCCGGTCTCCATGCGTCCCGCCTGCACCGTCCCGTCCTCGAGAGACAGGCTCTCCAGCGTCCGCACGGAGGTGGTGCCCACGCAGATGATGCGCCCGCCGGCCGCGCGTGCTTCGTTGACCGCCCGCGCCGTCTCTTCGCTGATCTCGCACAGCTCCGTGTGCATCACATGCTCTCTCACGTCCGCCACCTTGACCGGGCGGAAGGTGCCCAGTCCCACATGGAGCGTGACGAATTCGGTCCCTATCCCCGCGTCGCGCAGCGTCTGCAGCAGTTCCTGTGTGAAATGCAGTCCCGCCGTTGGCGCCGCCGCGGAGCCCTCATGCTTCGCGTAAACGGTCTGGTACCGCTCCCGCATCTCCCGCGGGAGTTTGTGCGTGATGTACGGCGGCAGAGGCATCTCGCCCAGGGCGTCCAGGACTTCCTCCCAGATGCCGTCAAAAGAGAAACGCACGATCCGGTTGCCGTCCGGCAGCACTTTGTCGATCACGGCCGTGAGCGCGGCTTTTTCCGTCCCGGGATGACTCCCGAAGAGCACCTTCGCGCCGGGGCGCAGTTTCTTCCCCGGACGGACCAGGCACTCCCAGTCGCAGCTGTTTTCGTAGCCCTCTTCCGCTTCCGCCGTCTCGGGCAGGCGCTTTAACAGCAGGATCTCCGCCGCCGCGCCGGTATCCGCCTTGGCGCCCAGAAGCCTCGCCGGGATCACACGGGTATCGTTGAAGACCAGACAGTCGCCGGGACGCAGAAAGGACGGCAGCTCCCGGAAGATATGATGGCTCACGGCGCCGCTTTCCCGGTCCAGCTTTAAGAGTCTGGACGCACAACGATCTGCCAGAGGATCCTGAGCGATCAGTTCCTTCGGCAGATCGTAAGCGTAATCGGATGTGGAATAACCGGTCACCGGCGCGTCAGCCATCCCGGACACGGCATTCTCAGTTGGTCAGGGAGGCCTTCTTCAGAAATGCGGCATAGGCACGGTAGGCCTCATAGACGTCCGCCTTGCTGACAGCCTCCCAGGGGGCGTGCATGTTGAGCACCGGCACCCCGGAATCGATGACATTCATCCCGTAGAGCGCGAGGATATAGGCGATGGTCCCGCCGCCGCCGATATCCACCTTGCCCAGCTCCGCGGTGTGATAGGTGATGTCCTCCGCGTCAAAGATCGCGCGCAGATGCGCGAGATACTCCGCGTTGGCATCGTTGGAGCCGGACTTGCCGCGGGAGCCCGTAAACTTGGACAGGGCCACGCCGCCGCCCAGATAGGACGCGTTTTTCTTCTCAAAAGCGGAGGCGAACTGCGGATCAAAGGCCGCGTTCACATCCGAGGAGAGCATGCAGGAATCCGCGAGACATCTGCGGAGCGCGAGCTCGCTGTACTGTCCGGCGAGGTTCATGACCTCCGCCAGCGTATTCTCGAAGAAACGGCTGCGCATGCCGGTGGCACCGACGCTGCCGATCTCCTCCTTGTCCACGAGAATGCAGCAGCCCGTGCGCTTTAAATCTCCCGCCTCCGCGATCGCGCGGAAGGAAGGATAGGCGCAGACCCGGTCATCATGCCCGTAGGCCAGGATCATGGAACGGTCAAAGCCCGCGTCCCTTGCCTTGCCGGCCGGCACGATCTCGAGCTCGGCGGAGATGAAATCCTCCTCCTCGATCCCGTACTGATCCTTCAGGATCGCGAGGATCCCGCGTTTCACGGCGCCGGACAGTTTCCCGTCCGCGGCGGAATCGCGCTCCGTGGCGCTAACCGCATACTGCTGCCCCGTCGTGAGCTTTGACGATGCCGTCTTCTTCTGCGCCGCCGTAGCTTTTCCGCTCTCCACAATGAAAGGCTTGCTCCCGACAACGAGGTCGAGCGCCTCGCCTTCGATGACCTTTGCCGCCTTCTTCTCCATCTGATCCTGTGCGAGGTGGATGAGCAGATCCGAGAAGAAGAACACCGGATCATCCTCGTCCTCGCCGATATTAAGCTGCGCGATGCTGCCGTCCTTCTTCACGACGACACCGTGGATCGCGAGCGGCAGCGTCACATACTGGTATTTCTTGATGCCGCCGTAGTAGTGCGTATCAAGATAGGCGATCCCGTTGTCCTCGTAGAGCGGGTTCTGCTTCACATCCGAACGGGGGCTGTCGATATGGGCGCCGAGGATGTTGATGCCGTTCTCGAACGGCTCGCTGCCGAGCTTGAACAGGACGATCGTCTTGTTCATCCAGACGCTGTAGACCTTATCGCCTTTCTTTAATTTTCTCCTCGTGCCGACGAGGGTCTTGAGATCCGTGAAGCCGGCGGCCTCCGCCGCGTTGACGATGGTCTCCACGGCCTCGCGCTCGGTCTTGGCGCTGTCCAGGAAGCTCTTGTAGTCATCGGCGAATTTCCCGACCGCTCTTTGCTGCGCGGCGGTATACACCGTCCATGCGTTTCTTCTGTTCATAGGTCAGTCCCTCCGTATGTCTGGTAAATGTGCCATCCCCACTATATTCCCGCGGGATGGGAAAGTCAAACACCCCTGAGCTCGATGTTCATGCTGCCAAGACCGTTTAAGATCTTCTTCATCACGGCCTGGACCTCCTCATCGGAGAGCGTCTTCTCGCTGTTGCGGAAGGTCATCGAATAGGCCATCGACTTGAAGCCCTCGCCGATCTGCTCGCCCTCGTACAGGTCGAACAGGTGCACACTCTCGAGCGTCTTGCCGCCGCGCTGGCGGATCATCTTCTCGATGTCGCCCGCGGGGATCTCACGCGGCACGAGCATGCTGATGTCCCTCGTCACGGCCGGGAATTTCGCGAGACCGCGGTAGCGGTGGTCAAAGCCGGCCCGCTCCACGATCTGCGGCAGATCGAGCACCGCGAGATAGACACGGGTCTTGATGCCGTAATTCGATGCGACCTCCGGATGGAGCTCCCCGAGATATCCGACCGCGGCACTGTTCTTGCCGGCGATCAGCCGGACCTGTGCCTGACGTCCGGGATGGAGATACGGCTTCTTCTCCCCTTCGGGGTAAGGTGTGATCTCCGCGCGGTCAAGCAGGGAGAGGCTCTCCAGCATCTCTTCCACAACACCCTTCATGGTGAAGAAATCACCTGCCCCGTAGAAGCCCAGCGTCAGCTGCATCCGCTCGTCGGGCAGCTTCGTCGGCGGGATCTCTTCGGCGAGATAGATGTTGCCGAGCTCGTAGAGACGCACATCCTTGTTGCGGCGGTTGAAATTCGTCGACAGGCTCGTGAGCATGCCGTTTAAGGAGATCGTCCGCATCACGGAGAAATCCTCTCCGAGCGGGTTCGCGATCCGGATCGCCTGCCGCTCCGGCGCATCGGCGGGCAGCAGCAGCTGGTCGAAGACGCGCGGTGATTCAAAGGAATAACTGTAGGCCTGCGAGAAGCCGGCGTAGCGTGCGACCTCGCGGAGGACCTTTTCCACCGTGAGCTTCTTGGTGAGGCCGCCCATCGTGGCACTGTTCTTCGGCAGTGTCACCGGGATCCTGTCATAACCGTAAAACCGTGCAATTTCTTCCGCAATATCGCACATTGCGTTCAGATCCTGGCGGAAGCTGGGCACGATCACCTCGTCGCCCTGCACCTCAACTTCCTCTTTGTTCAATATTTCGATCATTTCTTCACGGCTTATCGTTGTGCCGAGAAGGGCGTTGATCTTGTCGGGCTCCAGCGGAATGTGCTTTAAGGGCTTGAGCGGCTGGCCCGCCTCGACCATGCCGGCCGCCACACGCCCGCAACCCAGCTCCTCCACGAGGGCGCAGGCGCGGTTGATCGCCGCCTCGGCATTCGCGGGATCGAGTCCCTTTTCGAAGAAGCCGGAGGCGTCCGTGCGCAGACCGATGCGCTTTGCGGATCTGCGGATGTTGGGTCCGTTAAAGGTCGCCGCCTCGAAGAGAACGGTCTTGACCTGATCCGTGATCATCGAATTCTCGCCGCCCATGATACCGGCGATACCGATCTCCTTCTCGGCGTCGCAGATCATGAGGACGTCGTCGTCCATCTCCCGCTCCTCGCCGTCGAGGGTCGTGAACTTATCTCCGTTCTTCGCGCGCCGCACGATGATCTTGTGCCCGGCAACGGTATCCAGGTCAAAGGCGTGCATCGGCTGGCCGTACTCGAGCATCACATAGTTGGTGATGTCGACGAGGTTGTTGATCGGACGGATGCCGCAGGAACGGAGCCTGTCGCGCAGCCACTTGGGGCTCTCGGCGATCTTGATATCCGTGCAGATCCGCGCGCAGTAGCGGGTGCAGAGTTCCGGATCCTGCACTTCAACGCTGATGAGATCCGCGGTCTTTACCTCTGTCTCGGTGAACTTCACGACGGGCGGCTTGAACGCAAGTCCCAGCGTCGCAGCGGTCTCCCGCGCGATCCCTAAGACACTGTAGCAGTCCACACGGTTCGAGGTGATCTCGAATTCAAAGAGGGCATCCTTAAGGCCCATCGCCTCGACACCGTCGCTGCCGACCTCCGGCAGGCCGTCCTCCTCGCGGAAGATGTGGATCCCCTCGGGGTTGGACTCGGGATACAGGTTCTTATCGCAGCCCAGCTCCTCGATGGAGCACATCATGCCGTTGCTCTCGATGCCGCGCAGTTTCCCGGCCTTGATGGCGATGCCGTTCTCCGGCAGGGGGCCGCCGTCGTGGCCGCCCGCGACCCGTCCGCCCGAGAGGACGACGGGGATCACGGCGCCGGGGAAGAGATTCTGCGCCCCGGTCACGATCTGGATCTGCTCACTGCCGATGTCCACCTGGCAGATCACCAGTTTGTCGGCATCGGGATGGGGATCGATCTTTAAGACCTTGCCCACCACGATCTTTTCCAGATTCTTATCCAGTCTCCGCCAGGTCTCGCCCTTGGTCCCCGAGAGCGTCAGCCTGTCGAAGAGTTCCTGTCCGGAGATGTCCAGCTCCGGCACATATGCTTTGATCCATGAATAGCTCGCGTTCATAATCTCCTCCTTATTAGAACTGTGCCAGGAAGCGGCTGTCGTTCTCATACAGGAGCCGCATGTCGTCTATCTCGTATTTAAGCAGGGCAATCCGCTCGAGTCCCACGCCGAACGCGAAGCCCGTGTACTCGTTCGGATCGATGCCGCTCATCTCGAGCACGTGCGGGTGCACCATGCCGCAGCCCAGGATCTCGATCCAGCCGGAGCCCTTGCAGAAGCGGCATCCCTTGCCGCCGCACTTGAAGCACGAGACATCCATCTCCGCCGAAGGCTCGGTGAACGGGAAATGATGCGGACGGAACTTCGTCTTCGTCCCCTCGCCGAACAGCTTCCTCGAGAACTCGTCGAGCGTCCCCTTGAGATCCGCAAAGGTGATCCCCTTGTCGATCACGAGTCCCTCCACCTGATGGAAGGACGGGGAATGCGTGGCATCCACCTCGTCCGCACGGAACACGCGGCCCGGCGAGATCATCTTGATGGGGAGACGTCCCTTTTCCATCTCATGAACCTGTGCCGAGGAGGTCTGCGTGCGCAGCAGCAGATCCCCGTGGATGTAGAAGGTGTCCTGTTCATCCTTGGCCGGATGGTCCGCCGGGATATTGAGCGCTTCAAAATTGTAGTAGTCCTTCTCGATCTCGGGACCTTCCACGACTTCATACCCCATGCCGATGAAGATGTTTTCGAGTTCCTCGAGGGCGATGGTATTGGGGTGTCTGTGTCCGACGTTCATGCGCTTTGCGGGCAGGGTCACATCGATGACCTCGCCGGCAAGTCTTGCATTTAAGAGCGCGGCCTCGAATTTCTGCTTCCTCTCATCCAGCATGGCTTCGATCTCCGCACGGGTGTCGTTCACCAGCTGGCCGACCTTCGGGCGGTCCTCCGGCGCCACGTCCTTCATGCTCTTTAAGATCCCGGTGAGTTCCCCTTTCTTGCCGAGCACGGAGACACGGATCTCATTGAGTTTGTCCGGGTCCGCCGCCTGTGCGATGGCTTCCAGTGCCTTTTCCCGGATCCCGTTGAGGGTTTCCTTGATCATGGTTCTTCCTCCTTGGTGATTGATGGTTGCCTGACTGTTATCTGTGTGTTGTCCGGGGATCACTTCCCGGCAGACTTCACAGCATGTGCGCCCGGATCTCCTCCCCGCTCATCGGCGAGAGGTAAGCCGGCGCGATATCAAACATGGTCTTTGCTCCGTTGACGCCCTCTTTGTTAAGACGGGACACGGCGCGGGCTGCCGCCGCGAGGACACTCCCCGTAAACTCGGGATTGGAGTCCAGCGTCAGCCTGTACTCCACCACATGGCGGTTTTCCCCTGTGGAACCGGTGTAGATCACGGAGCCGCCGTGCGGGAGGCCCTTGTGGTCCCTGTCGAGTTCCTCCTGCGTGATAAAGGTCACGGTGGTGTCATAATCCGCGAAGTAGTTGGGCATGGTCTTGATCTCTTCCTCGATCTTCTTCAGATCCGCGCCCTCTTTCGCAACCACATAGCACTCTCTCGTATGCTTCTCTCTCGTCGTGAGCTCCGGTCTCTCGCCGCTGCGCACACGCTCAAGCGCCTCGGGGACGGGGACGGTGTACTGTCTGGCATCCTGTACGCCCTCGATCCGGCGGATCGCATCGCTGTGGCCCTGGCTCACGCCCCTGCCCCAGAAGGTATAGGCTTCGCCCTCCGGCAGGATGCTGGCCGCATAGAGGCGGTTCACGGAGAACATGCCCGGATCCCATCCGCAGGAGATCAGACCGATATGGCCGCTCTTCTTCGCAGCGGCGTCCACGGCCGCAAAGTGCTCCGGGATCCGTGCGTGGGTGTCAAAGCTGTCCACGACGTTGTACAGCGCCGCGTATTTCGGTGTCATCTCCGGCAGATCCGTTGCGCTTCCGCCGCAGAGGATGAGGACATCCAGGTCCTCTTTGCCGCCCTCGAGCGCGTCCGCGGAGAGCACCTTTGCCCCGGGTGTTTTGATCTGCACGCCCGCGGGATCCCTGCGGGTATAGACCGCGACGAGCTCCTGATCACTGTTCGCGGCGACCGCCTTCTCCACGCCTCTGCCGAGATTGCCGTAGCCCAGGATACCGATCTTCATTGACATTGCCGTTTCCTCCTTTTGAAATAAAAAATCCCCGACATCCTACAGATGTCAGGGACGAAATCTCATTCCGCGGTACCACCCTGTTTTCCGCCTCCGGCGGACACTCACAAGAGCCTGTCAGCTCTTTTGCGTCTTACGCGCGCTCACGTCGCGGACTACTCGCTTCCTTTCCCCCGCGATGCTCCGGTGCGAAATTCCCGATGCGTGCCCCGCAGGCGGCTTCCAGCCGACGACCGCCCTCTCTTGCCGGGGATATGCGCATCATCCCGGGGCCATGCCCCACACCATCCTCGCATATGCATTGAATTGTACGCGCCCGCACGGCGCTTGTCAATGACTTGTTTGAGGCGCAATGCAGGAACTGACGCCCCCTACGGTTCCTCCACCTCGCAGCGCTGCCCGTTGACCGTGATCTCGCGGACCTCGGGCAGGGCGGAGAAGATCCGCTCCTCGACATAGTTGAATTTCTCGGGCGTCTCGCCGCGCTCGAGCATCTCGATGAGTGCCCGTACACGCGGACCGTGGAGCGGATTGCACTCGGCGATGCAGGCGATCCTGCCCTCTCTGGCCAGCTGCAGCGCCTCCCTGCTCGTCCCGTCAAAACTGATCACGAGCAGATCCCCGCGGTCAAGATCCGGGCCGGCGGTAAGCCCCGCGCTCTCGATCGCCTCGATGGCGCCGATCGCCTCGTTGTCGTTCTCGCAGTAAACGACCCGGATCGCGTCATCAAAGCGCTGTAAGAACGCCGCCATGACCTCGCGGCCCTTGGTCTGCGTGAAATCCCCGCTCATCTGCGCGAGCAGTTCCCAGTCGTTGGCGCGCACCGCGTTTGCCAGGCCTCTGGTGCGGCCGATCTGCGCCGTGGAGCCGATCGTCCCCTGAATGTTCACGATCCGCACCTCGTCGGTGGAGACCCCTTTCTTCGCGGTATAGGCGTCGAGCCAGGCCGTGGCCTTGATGCTCTCGAGCTCGAAATCGGAACCCACCCAGCAGGTGTAGAGGGAACGGTCCGCCACATCCACGCGGCGGTCCACCAGGATCACCGGGATTCCCGCGTCCCTGGCTTCCTCCAGCACCGTATCCCAGCCGGTCTCGGTGGCCGGCGCCAGAACGATGTAGTCCACCTCCTGCTGGATAAAGGTGCGGATCGCCGTGATCTGATTGCTCTGCTTCTGCTGGCCGTTCTGGTACAGCAGCGTGTACCCGTCCGTATCAAACGCCTCCAGCATGGACTGCGTGTTGGCGCTGCGCCAGTCGGATTCGGCGCCCAGCTGGGAGAAACCCACGGTGATCGTGTGGTGATCCGGAGCCGGCGCTTCCGCCGCACCGGCATCTTCACCGATACCGCTCTCCCCCGTCCCGGGCGCAAATAAGATGCCGCTCCCGCAGCCCGTAAGTACGGCCGCGAGGAGCAGCATCATGATGCAGATCCTGAACAGACGTGTCGTCCGCTTATTCATGGATCGCCGGGAATCTTACTTGAGTGCGCGCTTCTTCTGCGCCATCACGATACTCTGGATGACGAGGAAGATGCACAGCATGGCAGCGATGGTGATGCCCGTCCACCAGGCCTGGTCGAGACCCGCGGAGGAGACGATATTCTGGATCGTGCTGAGGGACAGCACGCCGAAGAGCGTCCCGATGATATTGCCGACACCGCCGGTCAGCATCGTCCCGCCGATGATGGAGGAAGCGATCGCGTTCATCTCCATGCCCATCGCGTGCGAAGCGGAGCCGCTGCCGACATGCAGGAAGTAGACATACCCCGCGAGACCCGCGAGCGTGCTGCAGATCAGGTGCGAGAGGAATTTCGTCCGCTTCACGTTGATGCCCAGCATCAGCGCGCTCTGCTTGTTGCCGCCGACCGCGTAGAAGTTGCGGCCAAGCTTCGTCCAGCGCAGGACGATGAAGAGGATCAGCACAACGAGGATCGCGATGATGACGCCGATCTCCACATAAGCCGGCACGTAGATGCCTTTCTTATTGTAGCTGCCCATCCCGGGGACATTGATCCTCGTCAGCTTCAGCGCGTTGAACGCCTTGTTCTCCACATTGAAAGGTGCGGTATGCACGATCGTCGTCATGCCGCGTGCGAAGAACATGCCCGCCAGGGAGACGATGAAGGGCTGGATGTCGAGATAGGCCACGAGGAAACCCTGCACGATGCCGTAGGCGATGCCGATGCCCAGCGCAATGAGGATCGAGGTAAAGATGCTCCCGCCCTGATAATCGAGATGCACGGCGCAGCACATGGAGACCAGCGCCACGACGCCGCCGACAGAGATATCGATGCCGCCGGTGATCATGACCAGGCTCATGCCGCAGCTCGTGATGATGAGCGCCGCGTTGGCATTGAGGATGTTGAAGAACATCTGGGGCTTGGTGAAGCCGCCGCCCTGGAAGATGATCGCCCCGATATACATCAGGAAGAAGATGACGATCGTGATCGCAAGCAGCAGGTTGGTATCGCTGACCCTGGTAAAGATGCTGCCCTTTTTCTTATCCGTTTTCACTTAGGCCACCTCCTTCTTTGCGGGGGAAAACCGCTTGGAAAGCCTCGAGATATTCTCTCTCACCACCGGAGCCGAGAAGACCACCAGGATGATGACGACCACCGCCTTGTACGCCGCCAGCGCATCGGAGCTGACATTGAACTTGTAGAGCGTCGTCGTGAGGAACTGAATGATGTAAGCGCCCAGGATCGACGCCCAGATATTGAACTTGCCGCCCGAGAGCGCATTGCCGCCCAGCGCCACCGCGAGGATCGCGTCCATCTCAATGTCCTTGGCGATGACGGAGTAGTTGATGGTCGAGAGCCGGCTCACCTTTAAGAGAGCGGCCACCGCCACGCACAGGCCCAGGATCACAAAGGCCAGGAACTTGATAAAGGTGGGGTTGATACCGTTGAGCCTCGAGGAGCTCTCATTGATACCGACCGACTGCGTGTAGAGGCCCAGATTGGTGAACTTCAGCACCAGTGCGATGATGATGATGCACGCAAAGGCGATGAACACCGTCGTGGGGATCGGGATCCCCGGGATGAAGCCGCCGAAATAGGCGAACTTCGGATCCGGGACGATGGGCAGCTCATTGTTGTTGATCCAGGCCGCGATGGAACGGCCGGCCGTGAAGAGGATCAGCGTCGCGATCATGGGCTGGATCTTGAAGATCGCGACCAGCGCACCGTTGAAGGCGCCGCAGAGCATGCCGACGAGGCAGGCCACCAGGAACGCCACGATGATCGGTGCCTGGATCGTCTCGGGTCTGGCATTGCCGCCGCACAGGACACGCAGCATCGCGGAGCCTGCCACGGCGATCGTGGCGCCGACCGAGATATCCTGTCCGCCGGAGGCCGCTGTCACGAGCGTCATGCCGATCGCCAGGATCGCGAGCTCCGAGCCGTAATCGAGGATCGTGATCAGTGAGCCGGAGAACACGGGATTGCCCGCGTTGTTGAGACCGCTCGTGACCACGAAGAAGGACGGATCGTGGACCAGATTGACCACCGCCAGGATCACGATGGCGATAAAAGGAATGAAGAGCTGATTGCCGACGAATCTCCTGAGCATACCGGAGACGTTTGATTTTCTCTTACTCATGCCTGTTTCTCACCTCCTGCGATGGTGCTCATGATCTTGTTCTGCGTCAGATCCTCGCCGGAGAGCTCGCCGACCACCTTACGATCGCGCATGACGACGAGCCGCGAGCAGGTGCGCAGCATCTCATCCGTCTCGGACGAGATAAAGGTCACGCTCATGCCCTCGGAAGCGAGTTCCAGCACGAGTTTCTGAATATCCACCTTGGTGCCGACGTCGATACCGCGGGTGGGCTCGTCCAGGATCAGATACTCGGGATGCATGAGCAGCCACCTGGCGAGGATGACCTTCTGCTGGTTGCCGCCGGAAAGGGATTTCACCGGCGTATCCACGGAGGCCGTCTTGATGTTGAGTTTCTTGATGTACTCCTCGGCAAAGGCCGTGGCTTTGGCCTTGGAGAAAGGCTTGAAGAAGCCGCTCAGCACCTGGAGCGCGAGGATGATATTGTCCTTGACCGACAGATCGCCGATGATGCCGTCCACCTTGCGGTCTTCCGGCAGATAGGCGATGCCGTTCTTCATGGCTTCGATGGGCTTTGTGATCTTCACCGGCTTGCCGTGCATATTGACGGTGCCGGAGAGGACGCGGTCCGCGCCGAAGATCGAACGGACACATTCGCTGCGGCCCGATCCCAGCAGGCCCGTGAATCCGTTGACCTCGCCCTTTCTGATGTGGAAATCAAACGGCTTGATCCCCGCATCGCTCTGCAGGCCGGCCGCTTCATAGACGCATTCGTCCGCGTCCTGACCGTGATAGCCGCCGCCTTCGCCCTTGATATCGGAGAGGTCGTCCAT
>JAEEGL011217838.1_pt1 | contig 15020 bp, 15 predicted proteins | sample 9134231 | NCBI WGS metagenome assembly JAEEGL01 (sample SAMN16246548, study PRJNA631951) | gut metagenome | biome: gut microbiome; feature: rumen; material: fiber-attached | host: Bos | place: Iran: Karaj | collected 2018-10 | reverse complement strand
TTGTTACCTTGGTTATGGAGCAGTACTCAAGAGGCTGAAGAGGCGCCCCTGCTAAGGGTGTAGGTCGGGTAACTGGCGCGAGAGTTCAAATCTCTCCTGCTCCGCCACGTAGTAATTAAAGTTCCGTTTGGAACTTTTTTTATTGCTATATTTTATTTAGTGTGATAGGCTAAAGGCGAATAGAGAAAGAGGGATTTTTAATGAAAATAATTATTGATGGAAAAGAAAAGAAAACTTGCTATGCGCAAGTAAGAGATTTATATTTTTTAGCTGCTAGATATAAATCTAGTACTTTTGAACAATTATATGAAAACTATATTAATCAAGGACATGCAGAAACAGATTTTGTTTATTTAGATGATCCAAGAATAGTTGAATTAATTAATTTTAATCCTTTTATAGTTAACTTTAGTGAAGCAGTTAAATATAGTCAAACTTCTTTAATAAGAATGGCAGCATTAACTACTGGGCCTGTTGTTCATGTTGATACAGAAGATAATAAACATAAGAGAAATGATATTTTTGATATTATAGATTTTAAAAAGGGTCAATTAGAATATGAAATACCTGTAGTATTTGATAAGAAAAAATATGTAGATTTTGGTAAGATGGAACTTGGTTCTACAAATCATCCTGGCTTTTTCTTATTAAGAAGAAAAGATCCAGAAGTTAATATTGAAGAAGTAGTTAATAAAGATTATCGTGTTCTTTTCGAAACATTAGGTTTAGAGGGAACATGTGAAGGTGTTTATATGTTTGATGTTGGAGAAGATATAGTATTTAAGTTTAGAACTAAAAACAAGAAACATAGATTTGGTGATCAATTTAAAAAGAAGTTAGGTAAGTAACTTCTTTTTATTTGCTTAAAACATAATTTTGTAATGTATTAATGAAATCATTAATTATTGTTAAATATGTATCGTTGTTAGTTCTTTCATTATCTGTAAGTGTAAGCATTGTATTAACTACAACTATTTCAGCATTATAATTATCTCTTAAATCTTTGATTGCATCAGGTATTTCTTTTGTATCTGGTACTAAAATAAATTTATATTCTTTATTTTTAAATTTGTTCTTAATAGTATTAGTTATATTACTTTCATCTTCGATTGAAATAGTTGTGAAACCATAACTGTCTAAGTATGAGAACATGTTATCACCAATTACTATTTCACCTTTACCATTAGCTACTGCTGTATCAGCAATACTTTTTAATTTAGCATCTAAGATTGAAATATCTTCTTCTAATTGTTTATAGTTCTTTTCAATATCTTCAGCAGCATATTTACTTTGACTTAATTCTTTTAAATCTTCCTTAATAGTAGTTGCTAACATTAAATAATTATTTGGACTTAACCATAATTCTTCATTACTTGTAGTAGATTTTATACCATAAGAGACATCTACTATTTGAATCTTTTTGTTTTTATTAATTAAAGAACGAGCTATTTCTTTTTCATGAGATAAACCATTATAAACAAAGATATCTGTTGTTTTAGCATAGTTCTTTATTTGTTTATCTGTTAGTTTAAAGTTATCGATAGAATTTGTTCCATTTGGATAAATAGATGTAATCTTTATTTCATTACCAGTCATTAATCTTTTGATTAGATATTCTATTGGATAAACTGTAGTAGTAACTTTAGCATTCTTTAAATGGTCTTTTTCAAAACAACCAGTCATATTTATACATAAAAATAATATTGTTAATATTAATAATAATTTCTTTTTCATACTTCCTCCTAAATAGTCTATTAATATTTTACTCTTTTTTAGGACGTTTGTAAAATAAGTTTTATTTTTCTGTATTTTTGGTATAATTAGTACGGTGATAGTTTATGGATTTCTTAGAGAAATACGGAATTGTAATTAAAGATAAAGAATTATTGTTAACAGCATTAACTCATTCATCATATTCTAATGAGCACTATTGTGCAAATTATGAAAGATTAGAGTTTTTAGGTGATGCAGTATTACAAATATTAATGAGTGATTATTTGTATAAGCATTTTAAAGAAACTGAGGGTGAAATGAGTAAGACTAGAGCTAGTTATGTTTGTGAGTCTGCTTGTTGTGAATATGCTAAAGCATTGAATTATATTCCTTATATTAGAGTAGGTAAAGGTCAAGTTAATAATGTTACTGATACGATTGTTGCTGATGTATTTGAGAGTATAATGGGATGTATTTATTTAGATCAAGGATTAAAAGCTGCAGAATCTTTGTTTGACCAAGTTGTTATACCTTGTGTAGAAGATCATAAGATATTCTTAGGTGATTATAAAAGTAAGTTACAAGAACTTGTTCAAACAGATAAAAAATCTTTAGAATATGTATTAGTTAGTGAAACAGGTCCTTCTCATGATAAACATTTTGAAGTTGAAGTTAGAATCGATAATATTGTTTATGGTAAGGGAAGCGGAAAGAGTAAGAAAGAAGCAGAACAAAATGCTGCTAAAGATGCATATAATAAAAGAGCTCAATAGGTGATTTTTATGTATTTGAAGAGTATAAAGATTAATGGGTTTAAATCTTTTGCTGATAAGATTGATTTAGAAATAGATCAAGGTATCACAGGGATAGTTGGACCTAATGGTAGTGGTAAAAGTAATATCGTTGATGCTGTTAAATGGGTTTTAGGTGAACAATCTGTTAAAGCATTACGTGGAGATAGTACAATGACTGATGTCATATTTACTGGTAGTAATTCGCGTGAGGGATCTAAAAGAGCAGTTGTTAGTTTAACATTTGATAATAGCGATCATTACTTACAAAGTGATTTTAATGAAGTAGAAATTAAAAGAGTAGTATATGCTACTGGAGAAAATGAATATTACATTAATAACGCTAAGAGTAGATTAAAAGATATTACAGAGATGTTTTTAGATACTGGAGCAGGTAAAGAATCTTTTAATATTATTGGTCAAGGTGAAGTTGCTGATATTATTAGTAGTAAAGCTGAAGATAGAAGAGTTATCTTTGAGGAAGCTGCTGGTGTTTTAAAATATAAAAAAAGAAAAGATGAAGCTTTTAGAAAATTACAAAGAACTAATGAAAATATAGCTAGAATAAGTTTATTAATTGATGAAATATTAAACACTTTAACTCCTTTAAAGGAACAAGCTGAAGTAGCTAGAAAATATGTTGGTTATAAAGAGAGTTTAACTAATATAGAAATAGCATTAATTGCTCATGATATAGAAGAAATAAATAGTGAATATAAAGTAGTTAAAGATAATGTAGAAAGATTATCTAATGAACTAGAAGATTTTGCATTAAATAATACTAAAGATAATTCTAAATTAGAGAAGTTAAAACTTGATTCATTGAAAATTGATGAAAAAATTGAAGAAAAGAATAAAAAGATTTTAGAATTAATAGGTAAAATTAGTGAATTGCAAAGCGCAAAACAAATAACAATTGAAAGACAGAAATATAAAGTTGATGATGCTAAATTACAAAGTAATATGATTGCTTTAAAAGAAGAATTATTAACTATAAATAATAACATTGAAGGGGTTAATAAAGATATTTCTTTATTATCTAGTTCTTTAGAGAAAGATAATCTAGCTGGATTAGATATAAAGAAAAGAAAAGAAGAACAAGAAGAAAAAATAAATAAATTATTAAATAATATTAGAAATCTTAATAAAGAAATAATGGATTCTACAAATAGATTAGAAATATTAAAAGATAATATGGCTAATGATACAAAGATACCTAATAGTGTTAAGAGTGTTTTAAATAATGTAAGATTAAAAGGTATTCATAATGTATTAGGCAAATTAATTGATGTAGAAGAAAAATATTCTTTAGCTATTGAAGTATGTTTAGGGGCTAATACAAATGTTATTGTTGTAGATGATGATAAATGTGCTAAAGATGCAATTATCTATTTAAAAGATAATAAATTAGGAAGGGTTACTTTCTTTCCTATATCAAATATTAAAGCTAGATATGTTGAACAATCTGTGTTAGATAGTGTTAAAGATATTAAAGGCTTTGTTGGTATAGCTGCTGAATTAGTTAAATATGATAAACAATATAAAGATATTATTTATAATCAATTAGGAAACACATTAATTGTAGATAATATAGATACTTTAAATAAAGTGGGTAAGTTAGTTAATTTTAAATATAAGATTGTATCTTTAGATGGTGAATTATTATTTGCTGGTGGTGCTATTACTGGTGGTACTTTAAAACCAAATAGTAGTTTATTAAATCAAAGATTTGAAATTGAAAGATTAGATGATGAGATACAAGAAAAATCTAAAAAGTTAATGAACTTAGAATTAGATTTAAATAAGATCGAAGAAGAGTATAGTAATGTTTGTTTAGAGATGGATACTAATGAAAGAAGCATTATTGGTTTAAATGAACAATTGAAACAAAAGAAAGATTATTTAAATACATTAACTGTTAATTATAAAACTAAAGAAGAAGAATTAAATGGTACTGAAAATGTATCTAATAAATCATTAGATAAAGAATTAGATAATATCTTAAAACAATATTATGATACAACAGCTAAGAAAGAAAAATTAGATAAAGAATTAGATAAGTTAAAAGATGATAAATCTGATTTAACATTGAAGATTGCAGATATGGAAAGAGAATATCGTGAAATAAATGCAATTATGAACCAAAAACAAAATGAACTAAAGAGTGAAGAAGTTAAAGCTGGTAAGATGGATGTTAAATTAGATAATTTATTATTAAATTTAAATGAAAATTATGGTTTAACTTATGAAAGAGCTAAGGATGAATATAGTTTAGATGTTGATGTTGAAGTAGCTAGACTTAATGTTAATAATTTAAAAGTAAAAATACATGAGTTGGGTGAAGTTAATACGGGAAGTATTAAAGAATATGAACGTTTAAATGAAAGATATACATTCTTATCTAGTCAGAAAGATGATTTAGAAACTTCGGTTTCAGAATTATTATCTATTATTGAAGAAATGGATGAAATAATGAAGAAGAAGTTTGTTGAATCATTTGAAGTAATTAGAAAAGAATTCAATGTAGTATTTAAAGAATTATTTAAGGGTGGAGAAGCTAGATTAGAGTTAACTAATCCTGATGATATATTAAATACTGGTATTGAAATATTTGCTCTTCCTCCAGGAAAGAAATTAAATTCAATTGCTTTATTATCTGGAGGAGAAAAGACATTAACAGCAATTTCATTATTGTTTGCTATACTAAATGTTAAACCAGTTCCATTTGTTATTTTAGATGAAGTAGAAGCGGCACTAGATGAACATAATGTTGATTCATTTGGTAAATACCTACAAACTAAAAAAGATAAAAGTCAATTTATTATAATTACACATAAAAAGAGAACAATGGAATATGCTGATACTTTATATGGTGTAACAATGCAAGAGAGTGGAGTTAGTAAACTAGTTAGTGTCAGATTAGAAGACAAATAAAAAAAGATGCATTTGCATCTTTTTATATTGCTCGATAAATATCTTTTCCTTTGAAAGGATTCTTTTTATCTATTTTATCAGTAAATAGAATACCATCTAAATGATCTAATTCATGTTGGAAACAAACGGCTAATTCTTCTCTTACACGTAATGTATATTGTTTGCCATATTCATCATATGCTTCAATTGTCATACGAGCATGACGAGGAACAATTCCTTCGGTTGGACGATTAACACTTAAGCATCCTTCACCTTCACCAATATATACTATTTCTTCTGATACTGATTTAATCTTTGGATTAACTACTACGTAACGATCAAATTTGCCTTCTTCAACTTCATAAGCTATTACGAAGATACGATATGGTATACCAATTTGAATATATGATAACCCCATACCTGCACGTAAATCATAATATTCACGTGTTTCTTCAATTTGACTCATTTCTAGATATTCAAGAAGATCATGAATACGACCAATTTCATCAGGTAATTTATCTAGAGGTATATCTTTACTTTTTGTATGTAGAATTTTTTCTTTTTCATCAAGTATTTTTACCTCTGGTAATTTCTTCATAAATATCACCACCAGGATAATTTTAACAAAAAATGTGTAAAAAGACAAATCTATCTTAGTGTCTATTAGTGACAAACGCTTATTTAGTTTGCTTTTTATAAAATACTTCTTATGATAAAATTATTATAGGGTGAAGGTTATGAAAAAGGATATTAAAAATATTAATTTCTTTTTGTTATTCTTTATGATAGCTTATTCAATAATTGGGTTGATTATGGTTTTATCTGCTTCATCAATTACGGCAGTTTTAAGATACCGTAAGCCATCTAATTATTTCTTTATAAGGCAATTTGCTGCTCTTGGTTTGGGTTATGTTGCTGGATTAGCGATAATGAATATTCATACAAAATATTATAGATATATAAGTAGAATCTTTATGTATGGTGTATTAGCAGCTTTAGGTTTCGTATTAGTATATGGTGTAATGCGTGGTGGTGCTAAAGGATGGTATCATTTTGGTAGATTAAATTTACAACCACTTGAATTTATGAAAATAGCTTTAATTATATATATGGGTGTTTATTATAATAGAATTGCTAGTGATAGAAAAGCAACTTTCTTTCAAATTATTTGGCCGATGATTCTAGCGGCTGTTACATCTTTGTTAGTTGCAATGCAGCCAGATTTAGGAGGAGCATTTATTATTGCATTTATTGCATTATTAATATTCTTTTCTATACCACTTGGTAAAAAACAAAAGAAATATATTATTAAATACGGCGGATATGGTTTGTTAGTGTTAGTAATAGCTTTCTTATTATTTGGTAAATCATTATTTCATTCATATCAATCAAGTAGATTGAATTTTAGAGATCCTTGTACAAGATATAATGAAGAAAGCGGTTATCAAGTATGTAATGGTTATATTGCTATTCATAATGGTGGTTTATGGGGAGTTGGATTAGGTAATTCAACTCAAAAATACTTGTATTTACCAGAAGCACATACAGATTTTATCTTTGCAATAATAGTTGAAGAATTAGGCTTGATATTTGGTATATTTATTGTAATAGGTTATTTTGGTATTTTATTCCTGGTATTATTGATAGCTAAAGATGCAGATAATTTAAGAAATAGTGTTTTATGTTATGGTGTGTTTGCTTATTTATTTGCTCATATAGCAATTAATATGTTAGGTATTCTAGGATTGATACCATTAACTGGTGTACCACTTCCATTCTTGAGTTATGGTGGTAGTTATTGTGTCAATGTAATAATTGCTTTATCGATAGTTCAACGAGTTAATATTGAGAATGCGGAAGCTAAAGCAAGAAAAAAAATAGAAAGATTATAAAAAAAGAGGAAATCCATTAAAAATCTCTAATATATATAGTGAAGGGGATGATTTAATGGATTTTTTTGATGATGAAAAAGTTCAAAATATTATTAAGATAATTGAGATAATTTTGTTGCTAGGAATTATAGGAATGTTAGTTTATATAATATTCTTTAAAAAAGATAGAGAGATTGTTAAAGAAAGAGAAAACAATACAGTAGTAGAGAAAGATAATAGTAATGAGGTCTCTATTGTAAAAGAAATAAAGGATGTTAAAGTAGATGTTAAAGGAGCTATTAAAACACCTGGAGTTTATACATTAAAAGATGGAGCAATTATTAATGATTTGATTCTATTAGCTGGTGGAGTTAAAAGTGGTGGAACCTTAAAGAATATTAATCTAAGTAAAAAACTAGAAGATGAGATGGTTGTATATGTTTATACAACTAACGAATTAAATAAGTTGAAAGTGGATCCTAATGAGAATAAAGAATGTGTATGTCCTACTTATGATATTAGTTCTTGTGAGGGAGCAAGTGTTGTTAAAGTTAATGGAAATAGTACTACTTCTAATAATAGTAGTTCCAATAATCAAACAGAAGAGAAACCATCTATAGTAAATATTAATACAGCTGGTATAAGTGAATTAACGACTTTAACTGGAATAGGTGAAGCGAAAGCAAAAGCTATTATTGAATATAGAGAAAGTAACGGAGGCTTTAAATCGATTGAAGAAATAAAAAATATCAGCGGTATTGGAGATGCATCTTTTGAAAAGATTAAAGAACATATTACAATTTAGGTTCTTTTTCTTTTTGTTGATTATCTGTTGCTTTGGATATTGTTTTTTATTTATTAGAAATAGAAAAGAAAAAGAGGTAGATATAAAAACATATTACGAAGGAATAATAACTGATTATGAAATAAATGAAGACAAAGTTTCAATGGTTATTGAAGGAGAAGATAAGTTTAAAGTTAATTACTATAAACAAATAGATGATAATAATATTTGTTATGGATGTAAGGTGAGAGTTTATGGTAATTTAACTAAACCATTAAATAACACTATTCCTTATGCATTTAATTATAAAAAGTATTTAAATAATAATGGTATATTTTATATTATTAAAGCTAAAAGAATAGAAAAACTTGAAGATAGTCATAGTTTTATTTATAAAATTAAAAATAAAATATTAAAAAGAGTTAATACTATTGATAATAGCGGTTATATGAAAGCTTTTGTTTTAGGAGATAAAAGTGATTTAGAAAATTATGATATGTTTCAAGAATTAGGTGTAGCTCATTTATTTGCCATATCTGGAATGCATATAGGTTTGTTTACTGCTTTTTTATTATTTCTGTTTAAACGATTTAATAAATATTTGAAATATAGTTTAGTAGAAATTTTTTTATTTATATATGGTTTAATACTTGGTTTTACACCTTCTATTTTGAGATGTATATTATTTTTTACTTTTAATAGTATTGATAAATTATTAGATTTAAAAATGGGTAGTATGAAAACACTTTTGTTAACAATTTTAATGATTTTGTTTATTAATCCATTAATGATCTATAATGTGGGATTTCAATTTTCTTGTATGACAGTTACAGGAATTATATATTGCAAAGATTATATATTTGGAAGTTTTATTAAGAAAAGTATTAAATGCAGTTTTGTAGCTTTCTTGTTTAGTTTTCCTATTTCATTAATGAATTTTTATAGTATTAATTTAATGTCTATTATATATAATTTGTTTTATATACCTTATATTACTTTTATTATTTATCCGTTATGTTTAGTTTCGTTTATCTTCCCATTTTTATTTGGTTTATTTAATTTATTAATCAATTTGATGAATAAGATAAGTTTTCTACTAAGTTATCTTACTTTGTTTAAAATTAATATGTCTTTAAATACCTATGAAGTAATAATAGTTTATTTATTTTTGTTTATTATGTTTAGATTTAATGATTATAAATATCTGCTATTAGTAATCTTTCTATTGTTAATTGATTATTATCTTCCATATTTTGATAATAATAATTATATATATTTCTTTGATGTTGGTCAGGGAGATTCTAGTTTGATAATAAGTGCAAATAGGAAAGATGTAGTACTTATTGATACTGGTGGTTTAAGTAATTATAATGTTTCTGATAATGTTATTGATATGTTAAATTATCTGGGTATTAATAAAATAGATTTAATTGTGTTAAGTCATGGGGATTCTGATCATTGTCAAGAAATAGGCAGTTATATTAAGAAGAAGAGAGTAGAACATATAAAGATTAATTATGATGGATTAACTGATTGTGAAATTACTGCTACAGATAATATTGATAGTTCAGAATATATATTTAAAAATATGAATATTAGTTTTTTAAATAATAGATTATACGATAACGAAAATGATAATAGTTTAATTAGTTTAGTTGAAATTAGTAATCTAAAATTATTAAGTATGGGTGATGCTTCTTATAAGGTAGAACAAGATTTACTTAAGGATTATTATTTTAAAGATATAGATATTTTGAAAGTTGGTCATCATGGAAGTAAGACGAGTAGTAGTAGATATTTTATAAATATTATTAAACCTACATATTCAGTTATTAGTGTAGGTAAGAATAATAAATATGGACATCCAAATAAAGAAGCATTAAATAATTTAAAGAACACAAAAATTTATAGAACAGATAAAGATGGAACCATTTTATTTAAAATAAATAATAATAGTATTAAGATAGAAACATGGGTGGCTTAATGATGTGATATAATAAGTGAGAAATAGAGTGGATGCTAATGACTTTAGATAATGAGAATTTTATAATGGTTTGTGATGATAGTGTTTCTTATATGCGTGATGTATATAATTACTTAGATTCAAAGACAATTGAGATATTAAGTTTTTTTGGTTTAAGTAATCTTAAGAAGAAGAGAAGGATAATTATATATAATGATTTAGAATTATATAAAAAACATATTGAAGATTATCATGAATATAAAGATTATATGTGTGCAGATACTAATGATGGAAATATTAATATTCTTTCTTTAGAGGCGGCTAATCAAACTAAGGAACATGCTAATATGTCTATAGATCAATTAAAAAGTACAATATTGCACGAATTTGTTCATATATGTCAGCAAGATGTAGAGTTGGAACATATGGAAAATGATATAGTATGGTTTTGGGAAGCGTTAGCTACTAATCTTGGCAATCCAGAAAGATTTACTAAGATAGAAATTAAAGCTACTAATGAAGAAATAGAAGACTTTATTTCTTTAAGAAATAATTATTCTGTTAGTTATACAATTGGACTTTATATGTTAGAAAATTATTCTCGAGAAGAAATTATAGAATATGTTAAATTTCCATCAAGGTTATTAAGAGATTGCAATAATATATTGAATAATGCTAGAGAATGGTCTGTAAAGAAATTGAATAAAAACAATTGATAATAAAATAGGAATGTGATAAATTTTTATTATAGAAGGTTGGTTGTTATGACTATAGAAGAATATTTAAAAATTGTTAATGGAGTTCCATTAGATGCGGAATTGACTGGAGAAATGATTGAATTTTCGGGATTTACTGATATACTTCCAGATGCTCCGAATGCTTATTCTTCATTTCCTGCAACTTTTAGTGTAGCGGGTGCTTATTTGATTGCTAGAAGAAGAATAATCACTGCTGAAAAAGAAGATAAAATATTGGAATTGGTTACTCCTTTAAAAGATGATCTTTCAATGCATTTAAAGGATTATAAGACAGTTGAAGAAACTTTGATGCATACAATTGTGGCATTTAACCAAATGCAAGAAAGTAATAATAGAATTGCTAAGTCAATTGGCGAGCCACAACCAGATTTAACTCCTACAATTAGACTTTTAGAAGCGTACTTAGCTAAAGTTAAAGCTGAAAGTATGGATAAGCCATCTGAAACAATGGGATTTTAAAAACTCGAAAGAGTTTTTTTCTTTGAATTAAAAGACAACTATTATGTTATAATTTATATGTAGTGAACATAAATAGCATTGGGGGTGTTACTGATGAAGGATAATATTTATTTAATATCTAGTACTTCTTATCGTTTAATGGAAGAAGAAATTAATAAAATAGTTAAAGATAAGAATTATGAAACTTATGATTTAAATATTGATGAATTAGATAATGTCTTAGAAGAAGCAGCTTATATGTCTTTGTTTGATGATGAAAAAATAATGTTAGTTAAAAACGCTAACATGTTTGGAACTACTAAAAAGAAAAGCGAAGATGAAGATGCTGTTTCTAATAAAGATAAAAAGTTATTAGATTATTTAAATAATCCAAATAGTAACACTAAAATAATATTCACTATTAATGGTAAAGCTAATGGAACAAAAAAGATTACTAAATTAATTAAAGAGAAATATACATATATTGAATATGCTGATTTAAAGTTAAAAGATGTATATGAAAAAATAGAGAAATTATTAAAGAGTAAGGGTTTTAAATTAGATAGAGATACTATTTATTATATTATTAACTCTGTACAAAATAATTATGATTTAGCTTATAACGAAGTATTAAAGATAGAATTATACTATGGTAATAATAAAGATACTAATAGAAAAGATATAGAGAATATAGTTAGTCATAGTATTTTAGATAACAATTTTAAGTTTGTAGATGCAATTATTAAAAAAGATATTAAGAATGCCTTTAAGTATTATGATGATCTAATGATATTAAAAGTAGAACCTATTATGATACTAGGTATGTTAGCTAAAGAATATAGAAATATGTTGTTAGTTAAGATGCTATTAAACAAAAGCACTAAAAAAGAATTAATGGATATAACTGGATTGAAGTTTGAATTTCAGATAGATAATTTAATTAATAATAGTTATTCTTACAGAGAAGAACAAATTGAAGAATTAATAACTTATTTATGTGATTTAGATCATGATATTAAAGTAGGTAATACGACTAATAAACTAGCATTACAATTATTTATATTAAGAAGTGCATTATAAAAACAAGGTTTATTTACCTTGTTTTATTATGTCTTGTATTTTTTCAGTATTCTTAAAATTTAGTTTAGCTATATCATGAAGAATAGCTTGTCCTTTTTCTTTTACAATTGTAGCTCCAGCTTTATCTACTTCAGTTGAAGCACCTAATGGAAGTTTTATATTATAAGTTTTTTCTAATTTATTTATTTCTCTTAAGAAGAAATATCTACTTATAATTGATGATACTGCAACAGCATAACATTTGTCTTCAGCTTTAGTAATAAAAGTTATATTTGTAACTTTTTCTGGAACTGTTTTTAAATGTTCGTAATAACTTTTTGGTGGTTCAAATTGATCCACCACAATTTTGTCATAGTTTATTTCTTTGTGTTTGATTATTGATAATAAACATTTATTATGTAAGATTGCTTTTATTTTATTCATATTAGTATCAGTACTATGGTAATCATTATATTGTTTGTTATCTAGTACTAATGTCGTATGTAATATTTCTTTAATTAGAGTAGGAGCTATTTGTTTGATTTGATCATCTGTTAGTTTTTTTGAATCTTTAACTCCTAATGATTCTACTAAAGTAAATTGAGCTTTTGGAACATATGATGCAGTTACTACTAATGGTCCAAAATAGTCACCAGTACCAACTTCATCAGAACCAACTGATGATGTAGTTATTCTATTAATTGTAGTTTCTTTTTTATTAGTGTCCTTTTTGTTTTTATTTTCTTTACCATCAGGGCTTATGATACGGCCGTTTTTAATTCTTTCTTGTTCAATCCAAAAACTAGCTTCAATATCGGCACCTAAGCCTTGAAACATTATTTTACCTGATTCATATAATGTTGTTACACAATCAAAATCTTTTACTTGGAATATTGCGTAGGGTGGAGTTTTTTCTTCTTTACGATCTTGATAATGTTTTATAACCATATTTTTGATATTATCGCTCAATTTAAAAACTATTGTCATACTAACACCTCTTTTTAAACTAATTATATATTATCATATTTTTCTTTAATTTTCATTATTTATATACTATAATTTATAGTAGGAGAGTGGTAGATATGATACTAGAAGTTAGTGTTATTAAAGTGCTATTTACTATTGCTATTATAATAGGTTTATTTGCTGGTTTTATGATTGGTTTAATGAGAGATTTCTCTGAAACTTCTATTAAAATTATAGGTGTATTGCTAGCTATATTTGGAGCACATTATATTAAGAATCCGGTATCAGTATTTTTCTATAATCACTTACCATTTTTTAATTTCTTTGGTCCATTAGAAGGAATTACTTCTTTTAATATATTGCTTTATGAATTCTTAGCATTTTTGGTGGTATTCATATTGTTGTTAATATTATTGAGAATTATTGCTATTTTCACAAAGATAGTAGATAAATTAGTTAACTTTGTTTTAGCTATTGGTATTCCATCTAATTTAATGAGTGGTATTGTAGGATTTGCTGTAGCTTATGTTTTATTCTATGTAATGGCTTATATGGGATTGTCTATTGCTTCATTAAGTGGAAATAATGTAAGTGATCAAACATTTATGGATACTTTTGTTAAAACACCAGTATTGAAGGGAACATTAGGTCAACCATTGGGTTCAATGTTAGAGATTGCTAACGCATCAATAGATTATACTGATCCTAAGGATTTAAATTATCATTCATTGGAAATTTTAATTAAAAATAAAATCATTTCTATTGATAATGCTAAATCATTGGTTGAAAGCGGAAAGATTGATATTCCAGATTCTGGAAAGTTAATTGCTAAATATCAAAAAAAATAATTGCTTATGCAATTATTTTTATTTTGTTTCCGTTGCTTTATTAGCTGCTTCCGTATAAGCTCTTAATAGACCGCCAGCACCTAATTTAGTACCACCAAAATATCTTACAACAACAACTAAGCAATTATTAAGTTGTTTTCTTTCAATGATGTTGTAGATTGGAAGACCGGCTGTGTTGGATGGTTCTTTATCATCAGTTTTTTTAGCGGTGTTTTCAAACTTATAAGCATAAGGCATATGTCTTGCTTTTTTATGTTCTTTTTGTAAACTTTCTAATATTTCTTTTACTTCTTCTAAATTATCTAAATGGTAATATAAACCAATAAATTTTGATTTTTTAATTTCAACATAAGATTCATTAATTAATTTCATAAACATCACATAAATATTATAGCATATATGTGTTATAATATCCCCAGGTGATTTTATGTATCGTGTTTTATTCATTTGCTATGGTAATATTTGTAGAAGTCCAATGGCTGAAATGATATTTAAAGATATGATTTATAAAAATAATAAAAGATATTTATTAACTTGTTCTTCTCGTGCTACTAGTATGGAAGAACTTGGAAATGATATGTATCCTAAAGCAAAGAGAAAATTACTAGATGAAGGTGTTAATGTTGAAAGACATGTAGCACGTCAAATGAAAAAAGATGATTATAAAGATTACGATTACATAATAGTCATGGAAGAAAGAAATAAAAGGGATGTACTAAGAATAATAGAAGATGATCCAGAGAATAAAATACATCTATTATTAGAGTATAGTGATTGTTTAAAAGATATTGATGATCCTTGGTATACAGATGATTTTGACATAGCTTATAAAGAAATATATGATGGTTGTACTGGATTATTTAATTATCTAGTTGAATTGGGTGATAGAAATGGAGCAGAAGATTAAAGATAAGTT
>JAEEGL013394537.1_pt1 | contig 15021 bp, 10 predicted proteins | sample 9134231 | NCBI WGS metagenome assembly JAEEGL01 (sample SAMN16246548, study PRJNA631951) | gut metagenome | biome: gut microbiome; feature: rumen; material: fiber-attached | host: Bos | place: Iran: Karaj | collected 2018-10 | reverse complement strand
TGGGAACATCCAATCCGAAGAAGTGAAATTAATGCTCGAAAAGACTGATTTCGAGACAGTTGAAAAGATTGAAAAGCTTTTCGACAAGATGAGCGACATGGAAGTACTTGACTGCATCCGCGAGAATAAAACCAAATATGCCGCCACCGAAGCCGACCGGCTCGACCTTATCCATGACCTTTGCGCCATCATCGAAGCCGATGAAAAGGTATCGGTGATGGAGGAGCAGATGGTTAGAGGGGTGCGGAGGGTGTTGGAGTGAGAAGGAATTCTATGGGCAAAAGAACGAAATACGACATCTTCATCAGCTACCGAACGGGGGAAAATAGACAAAAAGCTGAGCATTTTTACACTCTTCTGGATGCCATCTTTCCCCATCAAGTTAGCTATGACAAAGAGACATTCATCCACGGACGTTGGGATGAGCAAATCCTGCATAGGATAGATAATTGCAAAGATGTGATAGTTCTACTCACACCAGAGACTTTTGCCAAAGCCACAGAGGATGATTCCCCGAAATACGAAAGATGGGCCCAGATGCCGCCTGAGGAAGTATTGACGGAAATAACAGCAGATAAAAACGCTGACATTCTCCGTACAGAAATCTCCCGAGCCATTTTCATGAAGAAAAACATTGTTCCTGTTGTTCATGTACCTGATGGGAAGAGTTTTTCGGAATGGAAACTGCCAAGAGACATTGCTGCCATAACTCGATTCGAAGGGGTGCTATACAATGATAATGACCCCAATCTATTGATGACCAGTCTTATTCCGAAGATTTCCCGGCTTTTGAAAACAAAAAAGCACCATTTATGGCCGATGATTTCTGTTGTTGTGCTTTTATTGTTATTAGTATTGTTTTCAATGTGGAGATTTTTGGATGTCAAGGCTTCGTGGCAGGCGCTCTCTGAATGTAAGACGCAAAGTGATTTTGAGAAGTTGCGTGATTGTAAATACCCGAAGGTAAATCAGGCAGCACTGGATTCTCTTAGTCTGTTTTCAAAGTTGAAGAAAGACTATATGTATGTGAATGTGAAACGTAATGATTCTGTCCCAGTTTTTTGGAGTCCCTCAGTTAGCCTGTTGCAGCTTAGAACGATAAGCGGTCTGCTTGAGAACATGATGTTTGTGGGAGAAGGGGAGTTCGTAATGGGTGACAACGATGGATATGATTTTGATGGTCCTGAGCATAAGGTGGTTTTGACAAATGATTTCTATATTTCAGTTTACGAGACGACAAGGGATGTTTGGTATGCCATTATGAAAGATTCGGTTGTAGAGGAAAACGCACGGTTTCCGATGACGAATATCAGTTTTGATGATGCGCAACAATTTGTGACAAAACTAAACAGACTGACACAATTGGATTGCTCGCTGCCGTCAGAAGCTGAGTGGGAATATGCCGCAAAGGGGGGCTTATTGGAAAACTATGCGGGTGGAGACAATCCTAATGACGTGGCTTATTGGAAAGGAAATTCCCATGATAGGATTCACCCTGTGGGTAGTTTGACTCCTAATAGCAGAAACCTATACGATATGAGTGGAAATGTAAGCGAATGGTGCCTTGATGGCGAAATTGAGCCCTATACAGACCAACAAGAAACAAATCCCCTGCATGCTGAAAATACAGACAGACGTGTGATTAGGGGTGGAAACTATACTTCTGACGAGGATGATTTGCGTGTCGGACATCGCGAACATTACAAGGCAACAGGGAAGTCTGACAGGATAGGAGTGAGATTGATACTTAAAAAACAGCAACGATGAAGCGAAGATTATTCAATTTGGCATTACTGCTATTGCCCACTATGGCATGGGCCCAGAACGGTATCCTGCAAACCTCTATCGACAGCACTTACGAGGCCTGTCTTTTGGCCAGAAGGTCAATGCTGGGCAAGACGGCCAGCAAAGAGGAGATGAAAGAGGCTTCGCATCTCTATTCCCAAACCTTCCAGCTGTTCAACATACCTATCATAGACCATAGTTATTCCAATCTTGTTCCCATAGAAGGCCACATTGTTTATCTTCCCAGTTTCTTTGATAGTTTATCAGAAGGAAAGAAGATACATGAGTTTGCCAAACGTTATCGGGAAACCGACTCAGAGCGACGTGGTGTTCCTGAAAACAGACAGGTGAAAGTATCCAACAGGGCTATTAAAAAAAAGGAGACCGTTGTTTTCCAATACCAACCCAAAGGAAAAACAGTGGATTTTGCTATTGTGACAGAACCCCAGCGGCTTATAACGGTCTTCATTGAAGCATTTGACGATCACGGCATGAAGATAGGCGAAAGAATACAACGAAGAGATTCCACATACGAGGGGTATGAAGATTGCTTGTTGAAAGACATAGCGGTACCAGAAGGCACTGTCTATTTTAAAATAACTGTCCAGAATAAAAGTAAGAAAGACAGCAGTTTTATTATCATAATTTCAGATTGACAGGATATGAAAACAAACAGATTATTTATTTTGGTGTTCACGTTTTTTGTTTCTGCAACGTGTGTTGTGAACGCCCAGAATGTGTCTTCGGCCGAGGCCGACACTTTGGTTGCCCGTGCTGAAAGACTATCTCTGCAGGGCAATATCGACGAGTCTATGTCGCTACTAAGAAGCGCTAAACAACTATACGAATCGATGAACCAAGTTGAAAGTGCAGAATACGGGAAGTGTATCCATCAAATCAGCTACAATTACTTTATGCTCGACAGCCTTGACCTTGGCCTTGAATATGCGTTACAGGCAGCCGAAATAAGGAAACAGATTTTGGGCGAAACCAATGACGATTACTTGATGACGATGAACAATATCGGCACCTATTATTATATAACTAATCAGTTGGAACAGTCAGAAGATATTTACAGGGGCATTTTGGCCAAATGTCTGTTGAGAGTCAAGGTGCCGAAAAGATATTCCTTCTTTTCGACAAATGCCGCACGTGTGTTGTTTAAGCAAGGAAAGAACGAACAGGCTGAACAACTGTTGGACAGCACGCTGATTCTTGTTCAAAGGGATTTCGACAATGATGGGAAGGTGCAGGGAGATGCTGCACATGATTGCGCCAACGCATGCGTGGCTTTTGACAACTATTGCAAAGCGGCTGAGTTTATGGAAGCGGCCTTGATGGCTTACGAGAAGTTTTCAGAAGATTACGGAAAAATGCTGGAGAAACTTGGTTTAATCTATATCAGCCGCGAGATGTGCTACGACATCGATAAAGCGATGCGGATCATGAATCTGACCAACGAGTTCAATGAAGACAAGTTGAACAAGCCCTGCGAGGACATCACTTGTTTGACAGAACTTGCTGAGTATTATGCTTCGATTGACAATGTGGAGGAGGCAAAAAACACTTTCATGAAAGCCTTGAAGACAAAAGGGGCTTCGCAAGAACAACGCGACCTAAAGACAAAATATGCCAGTTTTCTTTCAAACCAAAAGATGTATCACGACGCTGCTTTTTACTACCGCTTGGCCGCAGCTGACGAGAAACAGTTGAATGGAGCAAGTGAGCTGTATGCCTCAACGTTGTATATGGCAGGCCTGCTTTATAACATCTCACAAAAGAGGACTGATGCGGTCGAATGCCTCACTCAGTCGGCAGAGACTTATGCCAAACTGAGCGGTGACAAGAATCTACAGAAGTCATATAAAAGTCTGCAGTCGGTTGGAACATCCTATTCCATTGAAAGAGACTTTGAAGAGGCACTGAAATATTATACCCTTGCCATGAATGGCATGAGCCGTTGGCCTCAGAGCGAAGGCTATGCATCTGCCTTATCGGATGTGGCCAAAACGGAATGCAATCTCGGTGATTTTGATTCTTCTTTGGAACACTACAATTTGGCACTTCAGATATTCGATAGTTTACAAATGATCAACGAATACACCAACACGCTTCAGATGATACAGTATACGCTTAGAAAAGCTGGCAGAGACGAGGAGGCTGACATGATGGAAGATTCGGTTAATGGTAGCGTCACACGCCAAGCAGAAGGCTTGTTGGCAGAAGAAAAAGCGAATCTGCCTATGTATTTATCAATATGGGGAGAGGATGGTTACCAATATGCGCAAGCTTTGGGTACAATAGCAGAGCTGGAATATAGCCTCGGGAATTATAGAGAAGGAACTGCACATTATGCCTCCTACTTGTCGGCTCTTAGATTGTCCTTCCAGCAACTGTTCACGGTGATGAATGCCACTGAACGTGCCGCGCTATGGGAGGCGTCAAAAAACACATTGGCACAGCTGGTAACGAATGTTTACGACTTTCCCGAAACAGATGCTGAACCCGATCCGGAGATGTGTCGTTTGGCATACGATGCAGCCTTGCTCTCGAAAGGCATTCTTCTCAATTCATCCATTGAGTTCATGAGGGTATTGGAAGAAAGCGGAGATAAACGCCTGATAGATTTGTTTTCACAGATAGAGCATAACACAGAAGAGATTCTTACCATGCAAGCTACAGCTACAGGAGGTGGCGCCGAATCGCAAGTGCTGGCCAGGATAAAAGAAAAGAAAGAAGAGAATGCGCGTTTGGAAAAGGAGCTTCGTGACAAATGCCCTGAGCTGAAGCAATATTCGGCATATCTGGCTTACACATGGAAAGACGTTCAACAAGCACTGGGAGCCCAAGATGTGGCCATTGAGTTGGTGGATGTAGGCGATGGCGTTAGCTATGACCATTATATCGTGGCCCTAGTGCTTACCAGTGATTGCGATGCGCCTGTTGCCATCCCGCTTTGTCAAAGACTGATGCTGCAGAAATGGCTCAGGACATCGAGTGGGAAGGTCTATGACCTGAATGACATGGGAGAGGAGTTTTGGTCTGCATTGTTGCCGCTTTTTGAAGGAAAAGAGCATATCTATTTCTCTCCCGAAGCCGAGATACATCAACTCGCAGTGGAATATTTAAAGGTTGATGGCGTACCGTTGTTCGATAGATATCCTCTTTACAGGGTGTCGTCAACGAAAGAGATTTGTAAAACACCCTCAAAGCACAAGAAGCAAAATTTTGCGCTTTTCGGAGATATAGAATATTCTTACGGGGTTGATATTGCGATTGCTGGCAACAGGGGAGATGAAAATCTCGGCAGGCTGCCTAACACCAAAGAAGAGATAGACAACATCTCTGCATTATACAGAAAAAAAGCCGAGCTTGATGTCTACACAGAAACACGTGCTTCGGAAGAATCGTTCCGGAAGTTGTCGGGCAAGGGCATGACCATGCTTCACATTGCGAGCCACGGACTATATACCGCCCCAAGGCGTGCCTCTGAGCAGGAAGCCATGCGGGGAAGTCTGCTGGCATTTTGTGGTTACAACGTGATTGGAGCCGACTCGATAAACGATGGCAAGGTGTCAGCAGAAGATGTTGCCAAGATGAACTTGAGGGATTGTGAGATAGTAGTTCTTTCGGCCTGCAAGACAGGTTTGGGAGAGAAGGGCTCTGACGGCATCTTTGGCCTGCAGCGCGGTTTCAAGAATGCCGGTGTAGGAACTATTGTGATGTCGCTCCGTAATGTCCACGATGAGGCCACTGCCCAATTGATGACAGAATTCTATCGCGAGTTGGCATCAGGTACCAGCAAGAGGGCGGCCTTGAAAAAGGCAATGGCTAAGATACGGAGTATTGATAAATATAAAAAAGCCGAATACTGGGCTTCGTTTATTATGTTGGATGGGGTAGAGTAGTAGTATAGAATCCTATGTTTTTTGAAATCTTCGTTTCCAAAACAATATCATTCTGCAATATATGTTTACACTTGTTCTTCTTCTATCTGTATTGTTCGCCATTATTGTTGTCGCATTTACGGCATACGAGCGAGTCGTATGTAAGGAAGTATGCGCCATCTATTGTAATTCTCTCGTATTTCTCGATCAGCTTTGTGGTGTCAATGACGATTTGTTAAAGGCTTGGAAAAAATTTGGAATCCAGCTAGCTTCAACTGAACCTATTGGGTTTTATGAAATAAAGAAGGTCAAAGATGATTTGCTGTTTCGCAAAAAGGAATGTGAACAACTTTATGGTAGCCTTGTCCCTGTAAGCTATCAACATTCAGTGTTGAAATCTGTGGTTTTAGCCCGACATAAACTCAATCACCAAGAAGTGGATGCAGGCATCATAGTCGCTAAGGCCTCATACGAGGATATGTTTAACAACATCGAATTTCTAATTGGGTTTCTCGAAAGTGAGACAAGAACCATCAGCGGATGGTCGTTTGGCGAGAAACGGTTGATGTGCTTCCAGCATGAATCCAACATGCTATTCTATGGAGCCTTAGAAGGCCTTTGCACTTTCCCTCGAAAAACTTTAGAACTATACGAAACGCAAAGCGCAAGAATGAAATTCCTCCCGACAGAAATTGGTTTAAATAAACGCAAGGCTGACTATCTGCAATTCGAGGAGATTGAAGCACAAAAAGCGGAGGATTTGCTAAAGACTATCACACAACAGTTAGGGCATGACAAAATGGGATTGGCTGGTTTGGCAAGTGTTTTGTTTAGGAGAGACGTGTATATGTTTATCGCAGGCTCCAAGGAATTGCAAAACGAGCGCGACTTATTTAGTAATGTAATCAGCCAATTACAGACCAAATGGATTCCCAAGAATATCAATGTCTATGGATTGTCATATCAAAACTTTGAGCATAGGGTTACTATAAATGGACAACAGGCTGACTATAACGAATTCATTGAAATGTTTGCTGATGTGGTTGTGTTTGTCATCAATGGTGGTCATGTGGGTAGTATTACCTATAAAGAGTTCGGTATTGCTATGGACACATTCAAAAAGAATAGGAAGCCAGCCATATTTGTATACACAAAACAATCGGACTTTGTTAGCGAAGAGGTGAAAAGAATGAAGGACAGAATCGACGAAGAGAAGCAGTATTGGCAGGAATATGGCCATGACAATGAACTGAGACTCATGATGCAAAACGACCTGTCAGATTGTTTGCAAAAGACATACGAGGAGATGATTCAAAGGCAGAAAGAAGCGCTAGCATAGTTTTTTTGATTTTTGACGAAGAACGGAGAATGTATTATTTGGAGTGAAAAACTATACTCAAGAATGTTTTGCAATAGAATTATTTTGTATCTTTGTCCGCAAAAGACAAACAAATGACTCTTCAACAAATAGAAACCCGATGTCGCGAAAAGTCTGATGAGCTGATAGACAAGCATTTCGGTAATGTTGTTGAGAAAGTTGCCATCGAGCATCCTGAGACTATTAGTGATTACAGTCTTGATTTGCCTAAGCAAATTAAAGCGGAATTCTATGCGTATTTGAAAGATCTTTGGGAGGAAATCGTTCAGCAAGGTTCACCTTCGTTTGAGAAAATTATCGACAAGAAGCATCTGAGTGACAGCATGACTGAAGACAACCGCGCTCTTGCCGCCGCTGAGCGAGGGATGCAAAGCAGTGATTCATCTTTGAATGTTTCAGGTTCGTGAACCCTGTTCTGCACCCATTGCGGCGCGATGGTGGACGAGCAGGCGAGGCTTTATCCAAAATATGGTGAAGGGGTGTAAAAAAGCATAAAGATTCGACAATATGTTTATGTTATTGTTTATTTTTGCAACCAATTAGACAACACAATTAGATATGGCAAAGAACGTATTTGGCCCCAAAAGCCATGGGGAGCGAGAAAGTACCCGACAATGGGATGAGCTTATTGATAAGATTATTAAAGGTGAAGTGATTCCAGTCATAGGTCCAGAATTCCTCGCCGAGGATGATGAAGACAAAAACAAATGGATGAATCCGCATCAAGCACTTATTAACATGCTTGCGGAGTCATTCGAAATAGAGTCATCCCATAGTTCTTTCTCTGAATTACTTTATGATGATGATTTTCCGGCAAGCAAACGCAGAGAAATATATGACATGATAGGAGAAGCATTTGAATCAGAGACAGAAGGAGAAAGGATTTTTAATCCATCATGGCTCATCACCAAACTTCTTGAAGTTTGTAAATTCAGATTTGTTATTACAACTTCATTCACCCCCATTGTTGAAAATGCAATGAAAAAAATATGGGGAGACAATGTCAGAGTAATGCAATTTACCAATAACCCCGCTGAAAACCAAGATATTACCATTGCCGACGAAATACATAAGCCAACGGTGTATTATATGTTCGGCAAAGTTTGCCGAAGAACAGAGCGATATGTGGTAAATGACTCTGATATGTTGGCGTTTTGTCGTTCATGGTTGAGTTCTGCCCCTAAAACACTCGTCAGTGTTCTGAAGAACAAGTACCTTTTAATTCTTGGAAACAACTATTCTGATTGGCTTTGTCGCTTTATTTGGTTTTCTATGAAGACGGAATTAGATGCCAAACCCAAGGGAATGATGGTTGATACAAAAGCAGACGAAAGCCTTCTGCAATTCATGAAAAGAATAGATGCCTTTACACAAAAAGACCCTAAAGCTGTAATTGAGAAAATTGAAAACCTTGTAAATGAAAAAACAAGAGCACATGAAAGCATAAAATTCCGCGAGCCGGAACTGAACACTGATATTTTCATCAGTTATTCTCGAAGGGATTCAAATGCTGTTGAAAAACTATATGATGCTTTATCTGCAAAAGGTTTAAGGGTTTGGTATGACAAAGAAAATCTTGGCGTGGGCGACAAGTTTATGGAAGAAATAAAAACCGCCATCAAAAGAACACGGATATTTGTTCCTTTATTGACAAACACTATTGAGAACGAAAAAAACGATTCCCATCCATACCGTACCGAATGGGAAACGGCCATTGATGTCGCTTCAAGCTATGGCAGAAATTTCATTTTCCCCATTTGCGAAGAAGATTTGGATTTTTATTCCGCCAAAATTCCTGATAAATTACAAAGACACAACACCAGTTTTTATTCGAAAGTTGATATGGATTTCAACCAATTTGCAGAGATTGTTTTTAACTATCTAATGACATTATAATTATGGAACAGCAGAATAATATACAAAACCCATGGAAAGGTTTGCAATCCTATCAAGAAACAGACATTATCTATGGTAGAGACGAGGAAATCAAGGCTTTATACACCAAAATTCTATATAATACCCAAACGGTTGTTTATGGAAAATCTGGCATAGGCAAATCGTCTATTATCAACGCTGGTATCATTCCAAGAGCGAAACTTGACGATATGCTTCCCATCAGCATAAGATTAGCCCATACCACAAGTAAGGATGACAAACCTTCTCTCCCATATGTTGAACAGATAAAACAAAGAATCATTGAAGAATTGAAGAATCAAGGGGGAGAAGAACCAGAAGAAGTTGTTACCCATAATCCAGAACATCAGGAAACCTTGTGGGAATTACTTCACCGCCATCGTTTTTGGCTAGGTCAGGGAGAAAGCAAAAAGCAAATTACTCCTTTGTTATTATTTGACCAATTCGAAGAAATCTTCACTTTGGAGACGGATTCCAAACGTGTTAGCACATTCTTTGCAGAGCTTGCCGATTTGCTTAATGAAATAATGCCTGATTATTTGAGTTCATCTCATCATACTAACGAGCTAGAAACTCCAAATGAACTTGTAATAGGACAAGAACGGCAAAAGAATGTTTTCAACAGAATAGCCAAAAAGGAAGTCTCGGATCATCCACAATACATAGAAAAAAGCAATTTCCATATTGTTTTCATCTTGAGAGAGGATTTCCTGTCTTATTTGGAAAGGAGTACGGCCTATATTCCTGTGATGAAAACTAACAGATACGCACTTTTACCTTTGAACGAAGAACAAGCTGCCGACATCATAATGCTTCCCCAAAAAGGCTTGGTTAGCAAATCTGTAGCGGAACTAATCATCCAAAAAGTCGCAGGCCGTACTGATTTTAAGCTTGATGGCATTCCTGAGATTGAAGTGGACGCGGCCATTTTATCACTATACCTCAGCCGACTCTATTATAAGAAGCGTAATGACGAAAGCGAAATAACCAAAGAATTAGTCACCCAGTTTAGCGATGATATTATCAAGGATTTTTACGAAGAATCTGTTTCTGGCATTCCTAATGACATCATTGAGAAGATAGAAGACCAATTGTTGACGTATGACAATCGTCGCAACAATGTATCGCGGAAAGATTTAGTTCAGATCGGAATACCCGATACCGTATTGACCACATTGGTAGATGAGAAGAAATTGCTTCGTCAGTTCAACTATCGGGGTGACAATCGAATAGAATTTGTACACGACACCTTATGTAAGGTTGTAGAAAACAGAATAGAGCAAAGACAAATAACTGTACAGAAGAAAAAGCAAGAGAAAGAATTACAACTATTGCGTGAACGAAACAAACGATATGCTTATACCATAATTGCTCTTTTAGCATTTTTGTCGCTATTGGGTTTTGTATTGTGGGATGGATTATATCATAACATCGAGACCTTGTATGGCAACATTATTAAAAGAAACGGTTGGTTTGAAGGTATTGAATGCATTTCAAGTAATGAGGCATCATATAGAACACAATATTTTGTGTTAAAAAAGAAAGGTCGATGGGCCAAACATCCTTATGCAATGAAAATTTGTAATGGATACGGCAATTTGATAACTGACCATACTCTTTCTCTGTACATTTTAAATCAATTTGACGAAACTGATGTTGGGGCTGATTCAGCTATGGTTGAGAAACTAAAAACCGCTTGCCAATGGGAATTTGTTACGAACGAACAAAAAGATTTTGTTGTTCAAGAGCGGGTGCTTGACAAAGACGGCAATATTATTTGTTCATATAACCGATCAAAAACAAATGATCCCAATATGGTAATAGGGGCATATTATGACGAATATGGTTTTCCTTTAATGATACGAGATTCAGCATATTTCTATTTGCGAACAACTTATGATGAACGAGGTTTTGAAACACTTATGGAGTTCTTTGATGATCAAGGTATGCCAATTACAAATAAAGATGGTGTGTTTCAAACTGAACGGAAATATTTGAATAATGGAGTAGAACAGGCTCAGTATTCTCGTTTTCTTGATGGCAGAAGAACAATTGACAGATTCAGTAATTGTGGTTACATCCATACGCAATTCACAGCTGACAGTTTGCAAGTGACAGAGGCTGTGTATATTGATGCAGACCTTATTCCTTGTCGCTCAACAGAAGATTCAATCATTATGCAACGATATAAGTATGATGAACATCGAAGACTTATTGAAATAAGCTATTGGGATGAGAATGGGTTACCAGATACATGTGCACAAGGAATGCATGCCATCTGCTGTGAATACAATCGCTACGGACAGCGAACCCGCATATACTATTTGAATATAGATAATCAACCATGTGCAAATAGAGAAAGACTTATAGAAACTCATACTGAATATGATGAATGGGGAAGTTTTATTCAGCAAGAAGAAATCTATGACACCATTGCATACTTGTATAAATCATCACAATCAAGTGATGGATCGTTATTTGTGGAGTATTGCATGATAGACCCAAGCCAGCATGACACTGTTTGTTTATATAGCTACCAGAAAGACATCAAGAATCACAAAGAAACAACTTTTGATGGTTTTTATACTATTGTTGAAACCTATGACGATTACTGGAATTTGACAAGTCTTTCACATTTTGATATCGATATTCCAATTGAGATTAATAGTTACCACAAGAGAGAAATAATTTATGAATATAAAGGAGATACCACATTCTATACGGACACCTATTATGATTTGAATGATTCAGTTGTAACTCCATATGGTGATGCTGCAATTACCCTATGCATGGTTGATTCATTGCATAAGGCGAAATCTTTCCTACGATATGATGAATACAGGAATTGGCTTGGAGGTTTTAAAAATATATTTGACGACAATGTGTTTACCCATAAAATAGCCGAAGAAAGTATAAATGAAAAATGGGAGACAGTCCGAACATATAGGAATAATCCATTTTATTATCGGGCAAAACTAATTTATCCAATAAAACCTTCATTGTCAAAAGATTGGGTTGGCTTTTACGCTGAGAACGAGTTTGGTGACCCGTCGCTTATTTATGATTACTCTGATATTTACTATGCATACTATCCTTTTCAAGATAATTCCTGCTATTATAACGAAGATGGTCAAAGAATTAATCCTAACATTAATAACAATAACAATGGCATTTTAGCCTATATAGAAATAAAACAAAATATCCCTAATGTAAAATTCAAGGATGGAGACATAATACTATCGTGTAATGATTGGTATATGAAGTTCTATGATGAAAATCCTCTTGAATCATTCTCAGATAATCATTATTGGTGGGATAACACAGAAAGGTTATTCACTGTTGCAAGGTATATTAGTTCCAAGCAAGATTACGACACGGTTCACATCGTAGTACCAGACAATATGGATATTGACGACTTCATAGAAATAAATAAATTAAGATCCACAAAACAAGAAATCAATAGGATAAAGACTTTATTAGAACAAAAAGTGTATAAGTATTTGTTAATAGCCTTGTCAGATGATCAAGAATCAGAAGCTTATCAACATGGTATGGAGGGGTTCATTATTATTTTAGAGTATAATAACTGGGATATTATTAATGACACAATTCCTTTAGACAATATGTTATCTTACAACAGAAATAAACACAAACATGTGGTTTATATGAATATTGAAACAGAAGAAATCGGCGTATTAGATTCAGATGCGGAAATACTAGGATTAAGAATGGGAAATATTCCTTTTGATAATAAAAAACGCTCAGAGGTTATTAACAAATATGTTGAATGGAAAAGTCAGGAATAGTTTTTCAGATCAATGTGTCTTAAACATTCCATGGAATCTTACTGAAATGCACTTTTACAAAGAATCGTGTATTTTTGTCGCAAAGAAATCAAAAGTATGACACCAGAAAAACTCAAGGTATTATTATCCCAACGAGAGGGAACACAAATCGAGTTCAAGTTTTCCAAAGAGAGTTTGTCGCGCTTGGTATATGAATCTATCTATGCCTTTCTCAACCGCAGAGGTGGGCATGTGATATTGGGTGCAGACAATAATAGACAAATTGTTGGCATCAATCCTGCAAAGGTGCAATCGCAACTCAACATCTTGGCCAAGGACATGAAAAACCCGCAACTGTTTCGCCCCCACTGTACGCCAACGGTAGCCATCAATTCACGACCAAAGAACGGAGGGTGTATTATTTGGAGTGAAAACTATTTCGAGAATGTTTCGCAATGAATTTGTTTTTGTATCTTTATCAGTCTAATCCAAACACACCATGACCTTCCAACAAATAGAATCACAATGTCGCGCCAAGGCTCAAGAACTGTTTGAAAAGTATTTCGGCAAGCTCAACCAAGAAGCCGCTATAGAGCGGCCCGAGACTATCGGCGACTATAGTCCTGATTTGCCCAAACAGATTGAGGCGGAATACTATGCTTATCTGAAAACCCTTTGGGCCGAAATTGCCCCCAATAGCTCGCAATCCTTTGAGGAAATCATCGACAAAAAACACCTCAGCGACCTCATGACTGATGACAACCGTGAGATTATTCCTCCAGCATACGATGCCGCTATGCACCGTAATCTATGGGAACGTATCACCAAGACCAACCACAAGGATGTGACCTATTACAAAGGCTTGCTAAAACGCTACACGGAAGACTTGCTGACAGCATTGCGGTGCGATTTTATGGAAGATGCAAGAAAGACATTAAACTCATCAAACATGAATAAAAAGACATACATCCCAAATCCTATCGACACCACCAATGTCGAACTTTCGGAAGAGCTTCTCGACCTTGTGGAGCTTCTTGCCGAAAACACGCATGACAACTGGGCGGAAGGCCGCTTTGCCGAAGGCTGGACATACGGCCCTGTTCGCAACGACGAACTTAAGCAGCACCCCTGCCTCATTCCTTACAACGAACTTCCCGACAGCGAGAAGGAATACGACCGCGTCACCTCTATGGAGACGCTGAAAGCCATCCGGAAATTGGGATGGATAATAAAGAAAATAAACTAAACAGATTAAAGATATGAACACATTACACATGCACAGCGATTACATTGTCTCAAAACTTAACGAGATAATTGACCTTATCAAACAACCCGCGGGTAATCCCAAGAGCGATTTATTTCATGCTATTATTGCCATTATTATCTGTGCCACAATTATTATTGTAACGCGTTATGCAATAAAGAGGTTCTTTGATTGGAAAATAAAAGCTCATGAAAATGAGAATAATCAGAAGAATGATGAAAGTGTTAATCAGGTAACAGATAAAGAATTCGAACTGAAGAAAGAATACCAGGCAAAGATTCTTGAATTTTTGAAAGAAGAAACCAATTCTTACAGCAAACTGCTTAAAGAAATTGATAAAAAGAAGAAGGAAAAAGAGGAGAAGTTAAAGGAAATCTATGAATCCATAAAAGACGTAAAAACTAAGCTGGGTAATAGTGCCTATGTTGCCTCGACTTCATACCCCCAGATTTATGATCAGCTTTCTTCTATCAAAGAAAAAGTAGACGATTATGAAACACCTGTTTCGACAGAAAAGACTGATTGGTACAATTGGGACAAATTCCATGATTCCTTGAAACAAAGCGAGTATTTGAAGGCACTTACCTATTTCCTCGAAGGCGATGTCCAAGACAAAGGGAAAGCATTGTTTGACTATTTGACTAGTCAACAGAGCAATAACGAAACAAATCTTCCAATAATTCCAAATGATGGCCAAAGCGTGTAAAAAACTTCTCTTTCGTTTTGACAAAGTTTTGTCGCAAAATCTCCGTGCCCAAATTTACATTTTGTGCGGTCTGCTTGTTGTTTCGTTGCTATTGTCCTATTTGTTACTCGCTTTTTCAGGAAGTAATTGGGTGCATTTTTGCAAAGATCATCATTTACGTGCATGGCTTTTACCATTGTATTTGCTGATTGATGCTAATGCGCTTAATAATTTATACATCGACAACGATGTGCATGGTTGGATGCTTTTTGCGAGTACGATAACATTCCTTTTTGGTATGCTCATCTTTAACGGATTGCTTA
>JAEEGL012648191.1_pt1 | contig 15021 bp, 10 predicted proteins | sample 9134231 | NCBI WGS metagenome assembly JAEEGL01 (sample SAMN16246548, study PRJNA631951) | gut metagenome | biome: gut microbiome; feature: rumen; material: fiber-attached | host: Bos | place: Iran: Karaj | collected 2018-10 | reverse complement strand
GCCGATGGTACTGCACACCCGTGGGAGAGTAGGTAGCCGCCGTTTTTTATAAAATGTGAGAAGCCTCTGCATCGAAAGATGTGGAGGCTTTCTCATTTTATGCGGCCACCTGCTCTCTCACGGGTCCGTGGGCGAAAAGGGCCTTCAGAGGAAAGACTGTTCCGCCTGCGCCTGAGCACCAACTGGAGCGCAAGAATGTCTTTCTGTGCCTGATGAGGGGAAGAATCTATGATTCTGACGGAGGCCCGAAGGGGAATCCCCATTCGCGACGGAGGGGCGTAGGTAGCCGCCGTATTCTGCGGTTAGTGGTTAGCGGTTAGCGTTTAGTGAACTATCAACTATCAACTGTCTCTAACATCATTATTTCCGATATTTCCGCTTTATGATTTTAACCTTTTTGGTTGGTGTTTTTTACTTTTTTTATATTATCTTTAATTTTTTTTCTTTGTTTTTGATGTTGTATTCAAAAAGGTTATTATATTTGTAGCCAAATAACTGTTAAATCTATAACGAAAAACCAATTTATTATGAAGCAAAGATTACTTTATGGTATTCTTGTATTGTTTGCGTTTATGGCAGGCAGTACGAGAACGTGGGCGCTGGAGCAGGATGCTGGTGGCGTTTATCAGATTGGAACAGCTCAGGATCTGATTGATTTTGCAGCTTTAGTGAATCAAGGCGGTGCCAACATGTCTGCCAATGCTGTTTTGACAGCTGATATTGACATGACGGATCAGCCTTGGGATAATCCTATCGGTAATTGGATTAATAGTGTCGGTTATAAAGGACATTTTGACGGTCAGGGACATAAAATCGAAAACCTTGTATATACCACTGCCATGAACTATCATGGCTTGTTCGGTGTCCTTATTGACGGTGCTGTTGTAGAGAACTTCTCCATCTACGGAACCATAACCAATGAAAGCTATGACGCTATTGCTGCCATTGCTTATTCAAAAAATGACGTCACACCTGTCAACATTCGCAACATTCACAGTTACTTAAACCTTACCACTTCCGGTAATGATAAGAAAGTCGGTGGCATCTTGGGAAATGGTAATAACGGTAAGACATATGTTGACCGTTGTATCTTCTCAGGTTCTATCTCATCAACCGATAAGACAAACTGTGGAGGTATAGTAGCCTATATCCAGAACAATTCCAACGCTTATGTTTATATCTCTAACTGTTTGTTCGACGGAAATCTTGAAAGCACTATCAGCACCGCCTATTGTGGCGGTATAGTAGGTTATATAGGAGCAAACAGTAACAGATATACCGTTAATAATTGTCTGTCCTTAGGAACTATTACCGCTCCTGTTGCCGGCTCCATCTTCGGTTATGTAAGAAATGCCGGCGGCGGCTTTGGTAACTGCTACTATCTTGGAACCAAAACCAGCGGAAAGACTGAGACTACTGGAGCCGATAATGTTGCCACGTCAGTATCAGAAGACCAGCTGAGAAGTGGTGAGGTGTGTTATAATCTGAATGCCGAGAACCCCGATGAGCCTGCTTTCTATCAGAATATCGGTGAGGATGAAGTTCCTACATTGGATTCTACCCACAAGCGTGTATATGCTATAGGTGAAAGACTATGCGATGGTTCTTTCTCCGGCGATGTGGAATATACTAATGACAGCAGTGGGGAGGGAACTATTCCCGCTCATGATTTCGATGAAGGTTACTGTAGTGTTTGCGGTGCTATGGATATGAACTATATGGTACCCGTTGACGGATGGTACGAAATAAGTACAGCCAGACATTTACGCTGGTTTGCCGATTTTGTCAACGCAGGTAATCCTTCAGCCAATGCCAAGGTTGTTGATGACATCAACCTTGCTTATGAGGATGTGTTCGCTGTAATCGGAAACAGCCCTTCTGCAGCTTATACAGGAACGTTCGACGGTCAGGGATATGAACTCAGTGGTTATTTCCTGACAATTACCGAATTTACCGCCGGTTACGGTTATGGCCTGTTCGGAAATACCAACGGAGCCACTATCAAGAATTTCACTATCAATGGTGAGATGACATTCGAGAACGGCGGTGCCGCACCTTCGGCTGACTTAGGCTGCGGTCTGATCGGATGGCCTGACGGCGGTACGCTGATTCAGAATATCAACAACAGTATAGATATTTATGCCAACATTTCCACTCATGTGGGTGGTATGGTAGGTTCTTTGCGTACAGCAACGGTTGACCGGTGTGTTTACAGGGGCCGTCTGAACGGTTACAGTTCCAAGAACGGTGTGGCAGGTATTGCCGGTTACACCAATAAGGGAACCATAACCAACTGTATCTTCTCCGGTAGTATTGAGGGTGACGGCACTGGCTATTATGCAGGTATCCTGGGCTATGTCAACAACCTTTCAGCTTCAGTTCAGAACTGTCTGTCTGTCGGTAAAGTTGAAAATGAGGTGTCTTCTTATGTGGCCGGGGTTTTAGGCAGAGTCCGCAGTATCGGCACAGGCTACGCCAATAACTACTATACAGGCGAACTTAAAGGTATTGGCGGTGGCGAGGCCTCGCAGGATGAACTCGTATCCGGTAACACTACTTTTGTAACCGATGAGCAGTTGGCAAGCGGCGAAGTTACATGGGGACTGAACGGACAAACCTATATAATCCCCGTATTCTACCAGTCATTAGGCTCAGACGAATTACCCCTTTTGGATGATACCCATGATATGGTTTATCCCACAACGGACGGTTTCTCCTCTATGCAGAAAGATGACTCAATGGATGACTTCCTGTATTCATTTGCAGAGTTGGAGCAGGAAAAGGCAGATAATACTATCGCCTACCAGCCGCTTATTGATGATTATATGACAGCCATTGAACCGCTTTCCGATGTCGAGACATATGAAGCGTTTGTAGAGGCCTATGCCGGAACCAAACCCCAGAGGGATGCAGTTCAGGAATCCGTGAACTGCTATAAAGCTTATATTGATGTCTGTGCGGCAACGGCAGATTACATGGATAAGAATGATGTGGGTGGGAAGGAATTTGAACAACTGACCACCTATCTGACAACTGATGCAGAACCTGACGCAGACTTCCCGAATGGTACATACCTATATATATTAAGGACTCACAAGTTGACGAATGAGCAGATTGAGGCCGAGGCTAAGGATGTGGAGGCACGTCTGCAGGTAGCTATTGCCAACAACTATGGCGAGAATACAGATATTACCAGTATGCTGGTGAACCCCACCTTTGCCGAGGAAACAGCAGGATGGGATACACAGGCTAAGCTCACCGTAGCAACCGTCGGTTCTTGTACAGCCGCCGAAGCTACAAAAACATTCACCATTACCCAGACACTTACCGGTTTGAAGAACGGTATCTATCTGTTCGGCGCCAATGCCGTTCAGTGTGCCGGAGGTAACCTTTCCAGCCAGTATTATGCAGCCCAGCTTGTAGCCAACGGTAACATGAACTATATTCAGGTTCCAGGCGAGGACTATGCAGAAGAGAAACTGTACACCGATGATAAGGAATACAACCTGAATGGCGAAGTCCTTGGTTACGTTCCCGTCTCTGTCACCGGCTTCACTTATGCCATGGCTGCCGAAAGATACCAGAACTATACAGCCGTACGCGTTTCTGACGGTCAGCTGACAGTTGGTATCGCTAACCCCGGAACAGGTCTTGGTACCGACCAGATACTAATGGGCGGTCTGCGCCTTGTTTACATAGGTAAGGGTGAATCAGAGTGTCAGGGGCTGGATGCTGTTCTGGAGAGCTATCGCAGGAGAGCACAGGTTATTATTGACTTTGAATCATCTGACGGAACTGACTATGCTCAGCGTCCCAACATCTCTACAGAGTTGAAGAACGCCCTGCAGGCATGCTCAGATGCGATAGACGAGGCAACTACAGGTAATGATAAGATGGTCCTGATAGACAGATTCTCAGCCCTGATGAAGGAAGTTTACGAGTGCAGGAAGGCTTATATCGAAATGGCAAAGATTGCTGACGAACTCATGCCTTTGGCTGATAACCTGGGTACTGCCGGTGTAATAGACGACGAAACCAACGGCCACATGTACTATATGGCAGATGCTGCTCTGGAAGCATTCCAGAACGGAAAATACACCCTTGAGCAGGCCCTTAATGCCATTAAGGAAATGCGTGAGTACGGTAACCTGTACCCCCCGACGGACGAGGACGGAACCTATCTGCTGGGTTCACCCCTCCACTTGGCCGTATTCGCCGCTAAGGTAACCGCCGGTGAGGTAGATGCAAATGCCAAGCTTGTTGCCGACATTAACCTGGAAGGAACAGAATGGCAGGCAATCGGCGAGCACAGCAAGGACAAGCCTTACAAGGGAACCTTCGACGGACAGGGACATAAGATCACTAACTTCACAATCAGCGAATTCAGCGGCACCTATCATGGACTCTTCTCATACGTAAGCGGTACCGTCAAGAACTTCAGCATCTCAGGTGAGATCAACACCTATGAGGCAGACTATGTAGGCGTAGTCGGAGAGGTTGACGGCGGTAAGATCCAGAATGTGCATAGCGCCCTGAATATCACAACCAATGGTGTGACCAAGCATACCGGCGGTGTCGTTGGCGGAGCTATCAACTCTGCACAGGTAATCGGTTGCAGCTACAGCGGAACCCTTGACATCGGAAACAACGGCGACAGCTTTGGCGGTATCATAGGCTATGCAGGAGCTGCAATGAGAGAGTGTCTGTTTAATGGCGTAATTAAGGGTGCAGAAGGTAATGAGGCCAGTTATGTAGGCGGTTTGCAAGGCTATGCCAACTCAACTTCCGCAGTGCTGGAGAATAACCTGTGCGCCGGTAAGGTACTCCTTGCCAATGCCGGTGCCATTTCAGGAACATTCCGTTCCAGAACTCCGGACATTTATGTCAATAACTTCTGGTTGTCAGAGTCTGCCACAAGAGGCTTCAATTCAGATACCAGTCTGCCTAAGGTTACAGAGAATACCATCGAGGTTTCCGCAGAGACACTCGCAAGCGGCGAAGTAGCCTTCAAACTGAATCCTGAAGACGCAATATACTTCTATCAGACATTAGGCACAGACGCATATCCTGTTTTGGACAATACACATGCCATAGTATATGCAGCAGGTGAGTTTACCTGTGACGGTCATGCCAAGGGCGAAGTCAGCTATTCTAATAACCCCAACGATTACCGGGTTGACCCGCATCAGTTCAACGACGGCGTCTGTGACGTCTGTCATATGACACCTGACGGATATTTCGGAATCAAGACCGGAGAGGATCTGAGACTCTTTGCCGATAAGGTAAATACCGGAGAAATGTCCCTGAACGGCAAACTCGTAGCAGATATTGACCTGTCAAATGTCATCACCGAAGAGAACCCCTGGATTCCTGCCGGTGACTGGGGACAGAAGAGCGGTATTGCCAGCCTCGGCTATAAGGGCCACTTTGACGGACAGGGCCATACCATAACAGGCTTCAATGCCACCTCCTCGATGAACTACTTCGGCATCTTCGGCGTATGCTCTACGGATGCACTAATTGAGAACTTCACCATTTACGGAGATGTTGTCCTCAACCACAAGACCGGTGGCGTTGTCGGTTACACCCGTGACACAGAAACCACCATTCGCAACATTCACAGCTATCTGAATATTCAGAATGGAGCCAACGGCAACAGACCCGGCGGAGTCCTGGGTAGTGCGGTCAACGGAACCACCAATATCGAGAACTGTACCTACTCCGGTACACTGACCACATTCAGCGACGTCTCTGATACAGGCGGTAACTATGGCGGTATCCTCGGTTATGTCAACAACAATACTTTAGCTATTGTCAATATGACCAACTGTCTGTTTGACGGAGAGGTAATCAATACCTCAGACAATCCTGGCGGCTGTACATTCGGCGGTTTCATCGGCTACAGCAATTCCGGTATCGTTACCATCAAGAATTCTCTGTCCATCGGTAAGGTACAGTCCTCAGTAGCAGGCCAGTACTTCGGTGCCGTTAAGCAGGCCAAGTCAGCCATCATCAACAGCTACTATACCGGCGAGAGCGTTAATGGTTCCGCCAGTACCGTAGAGATTCCTGCCATCCTGGCAACCGCCGAGCAGCTGACAAGCGGCGAAATCTGCTACCTCCTCAATGATGATAACCAGGACGCAAACTCCATCTGGTTCCAGACATTAGGCGAGGATGCCTATCCCGTTCTGGATAAGACGCACAAGGTAGTCCTGTATGATGCCTATAACGGTTATCATAACCCCTCACAGGATGAAGAGGATGGTATTGATGAAATTCAAGATTCAAGATTCAAGATTCAAAATGGTGATGCTATCTTCAACCTGGCAGGTCAGCGTATAAGCCGCCTGCAGAAGGGCCTCAACATTGTCAGTGGCAAGAAGGTAGTGATTCTGAAATAAAACAGAGTGAATATATCGTATAAAACAAGAGCCTGGGTATTTCACCCAGGCTCTTGTTTTAGTTTACCCCGTTGTTAGTATTAAACGGGATGTATGGGAAACATTTTTATCAGAAATCAATTCCGAAACGAATCATATGATCCGTATGCTCGGCATATTTCTGACATCTGTGGAAGTTCGCCTGATAGGCGATATTGAACCTCTTCCCGATGTACAGACCAGCCTCCAAGTCTATTCCTAACCCAGGGTTCCAGCCCCCGTAGTCGCAGCCATACACTTGTATTCCCCAACCTGATGCGGCGAAGAACTTTACTTTACCCAAATTGGGGGTAAATAGACGAACGCCTGTGCGGAGAATGGTGATTTCGTGTAATACATTATTCTTCGAATAGTCATAGGCGTAGCCAAAGTGCCATACGTCCCAGGCAAAGTATTTGCCGAAGTTGCGTCGGAAGGTTAAACCTACGTTCACTTCGTCTCCGATTGAAAGATTGACAGCCTTGGTCCATGCTTTCTGATAGTTAGTCTCACCCAAGCCGTAGATGTCCGAACTGGATTCGTAATAATCCTGTGCCGAGGCACTCTGCAGGCATGCAATGCAGGCAAACAATACAAATATAATCTTCTTCATAGGAAATGCGTTTTTGTGGTTATTGTTTGTCGTTTACCTGAAAAATATGAAGCCCGCCCTTATTCCCACGGAATACGGGATCCGTCCAGACCTTATCATCCATCGAACGGAAGTTCTTGTATGTGGCAGGACGGCCGGTAACGGTAATACCTGCAACCTTGTTGATGATGAAGCCTAACGGACTCTTCTTGTGATGGATGACAAACTGCGGTTCCAGCATCAGGTCGGCATTTCCGTTAGCGGTCAGTGCCTCCTGGATAGCAGCCTTCTTGCAGTTGACTATGCCACCTCTGCGGATTTCCTTAGACGGTATCATCGTATAGGTGATACGTTGGGGAGCCACATCCAGGTCTGCCACCGTAGCATTGTACATAGAGTAGGGTACGCTCTCGGTACGGGCAGTCTTGGTTGTGGTGGTGCACGAAGCAGTAAATAATGCTACTCCGAGCATAATCATATACTTCTTCATGGTAATCTCCTTTTTACTTCTTCATTGGACATTCGGGGCGGTCGCCGATGTAGAACGTAGCATTCTTAACACCACGGAATACGGGATCTGTCCAAACCTTGTCACCCAAAGAGTGGATGTTGACATATTTGGCGGGACGGCCGGTAACGGTAACACTTGTCACCTTGCTGCCGAAGAAACCGCGACGTACAGAAACAACGAACTGAGGTTCAACCAACAGGTCGGCATTGCCGTTCTGAGCCAGCGCCTCACTGATAGCAGCCTTCTTGCAGTTGGGGAGTCCGGCGCGACGGATTTCCTTAGAGGGACTGTACGTGTAGGAAATGCGGTCACCTACCTGCAGGTCAGCAACATTGGCATTGTACATAGAGTAGGGGATTGCTTCTGTACGAGCCGTCTTAGTAGTTGTTGTACATGATGCTGCCATCAGAGCAGCTGCCAGAATGAAAAAATACTTCTTCATGGTGTTTTGTTTTTGTGCCCGCAGATACCCGGTAAGGCTGGTTAATAAGAAATAGAATGTTTTTAGGTTTCAGTTTGCCTGCATAATAAAAAAACGTGGGTATCCATTTCTGTCCGTTCGTTATTTGAGGTCTTAGGAAACCCTTGCTGATAAACGAGACAGAAAATACCCACGTCTATATCTTATCTGTGTCCGAGACAGGTGTGGCAGAGGATATGTACGACATATCCTCACCACACCCCCGGGATACATAAAAGCATACCCGCAAGCATTCACTTCTGCCATTGTTCCCATCAGCTGTTGAAAGTTCCTAAGTTCCAAATAAACAAGAACAAAGCATCTATGACGCCTTTTACATTATGTAGTGTCTCTTCCTTTTTCTTATGTCTGACCTCTGCCAGAACTTCACCATTCTCATCCCGGTATGCTGTCTCTTCTGAGCATAGCCGTGATGGAATAGCGTGGAGTTGACGATACAAAATTACATTTTTTTACTTATCCCACAAATATTTTCACAGAAAAATACACTTTTTCTTGCAACTTTTTCTTTTTTATTATCTGCGTCCCTTTTGTTTTTAATCATTCAATAAATATCGGCAAGCCGGATTTCCTCAAATAAATTTGGGAAATCTCTCACTTAATTGTGCTTTGAGACTGTCGTCTCTAAGGTACTCCCGTTCGGATTTCCTCAAATAAATTTGGAAAATCTCTCACTTAATCGTACCTTTGTAACAAAGAAACGAATAACATGAAAATCTACAGACATCTGATTCTCCTTGTGACTATGCTCTGCTGCATCTGCAGTTCATGGGCAGACATTCCGCAGGATTATTATAAGAATGTGAACGGAAAGAAGAAGGCCGAACTGAAGAGCGCCTTCCGCAATGTCATAAAGACCGCTACGGTACTTGATTACGGAGGCGGAGCAGGAAAGACCTGGTCCGGTTTTTATGTAACGGACCGTTACAACGGAAATCAGGTGCGTGACAGATACAGTTATGAAGTGTTTTATTTCCCCTCAGGGTCCTCGGCGCAGAATACCAGTGCGGCTAACGGTATGAATATAGAACATTCCTTTCCCAAAAGCTGGTGGGGCGGCACAGAGAATCAGGCATATAAGGATCTTTTTAATCTGATGCCTTGTGAGAAAAACATAAATTCCGCTAAGAGCAATTACGCAATGGGTGTAGTGTCTAACGTCAGAACCAATAATGGCTGCACTAAGGTGGGGACAGGCAGCGCCGGGAGCAAATCCTGCAATCTGTGGGAACCTGCTGACGAGTGGAAAGGTGACTTTGCCCGCAACTACTTTTATATGGTGACTACATACAGTAATCTTACATGGAAAGGTGAGGGACTGAATATGCTGCAGAATGACGAATGGCCCACGCTGCAGCCCTGGGCATACCAGTTGTTCCTGAAGTGGAACCGCCAGGATCCGGTAGATGCCATTGAGAAGGAACGCAACGAAGCCGTATATGGCATTCAGGGTAACCGCAATCCGTTTATAGACTTCCCTAATCTTGCAGAATATATCTGGGGTGACAGTACCGATGTGGCATTTAACCTCTCAACTGCTTCTACGGATATTCCTGACGACGAGTATGACTTTACCGCTTATCCGGCCGCCGAGATTGTCAGTTCCATCTACTCCAAGCGCTTTGACGCCAGCTGGAGTAAGTATCAGGACGGCTGCGAATACACACTGGATGTATATGAGAAGGATTCTAATGGCCGGAAGACATCACTGAACGGCTATCCCGTTACCACATCCGGGAATACCTACAGGGTAACCGGTGTGAATACCGAGACCACCTATTATTATAAGGTATATGTATATAACGGCACACAGGTAGTGGCCCAGAGTAACGAGGTCCGGGTTGACTTCCCCGCCCTGACTCCTGTATTCAGTGTTTCGCCCGGCAGGATTACCTTTGCAACCACTCCCGGTGTAGCCAGCGAAGCCGTGGCAGTTACCGTTAACATGTACGCTACAGCAGAGAAGAAGTTTACTGCAGTTGTTCAGGATCCTTATGAGGTATCAGATGACCCGGATGCAGATGATGAGGACTGGTCTAAGATGATAACCCTGATAGGGTCATCAACAGGCACATCATTCTATGTCCGTCTTTCTGCTCAGGACGAAGGTGAGTACACTGGGGTCATGACGCTGAGTACAAAGGGTGTAGATGATTGTGTGGTAGCCCTTCTGGGTAGTGTGGATGAGCAGAAGCCCTTCTTTGAAGACTTTGAGACGGGAGCAAAGGGCGGCTATGCCGCAGCTGAAGTGAAATGTGCCGCAGCAACGTGGTGGATGAGCGATGCCCTCCTGGGTAAGGATGCCAATAATAATATAGCCACGTCATTGCGTATAAAATCCACTGGTGTGGTAGAAATGCGGAATGACAAGACCGGCGGCTGTGACTCCCTGTGGTTCTACGCCGGCAACTATAATAATGATTCAGGTGCTACGCTGACGGTAAGCTACTCGCTGGACAGCGGCCAGACATGGACTGAACTGACCACCCTACAGACGTTTGAAGGCTGGAAGCGTTATGGATTCGCCATTCAGCAGCCCGGCAATATACGTCTTCAGTTCAGGGGCGGCGGAACGTCCGGCAAACGTCTGAACATTGATGATATACAGATGAGCAATTATGATGAGGAGACCGGCTTCTCCGGACCCACCCCCAACCCCTCCCGTAATGGAGGGGAGGTATATGACCTCTCTGGCCGTAGGGTAACTGCTCCGCATAAGCCTGGCATCTATATCAGGAATGGTAAAAAGATTTTTGTCAGATAAAACTTTTTGTATGCGATATTTTATAACATTGTCGTATGACGGAACCCGCTATCACGGGTGGCAGATACAACCTAATGGAATCAGTGTGCAGGAAACCCTGCACCAGGCATTGTCAACCCTCCTGCGTCAACCTGCAGAGGTAGTTGGGGCCGGGCGGACTGATGCCGGAGTGCATGCCCGTATGATGGTAGCACACTTTGATACCGATGCATCTGTTGACTGCCCCCAGCTGGCATACCGGCTGAATAAAATCCTTCCGCAGGATATAGCTGTGCAGCGGGTAGAGCCTGTGGCGGACGATATGCATGCACGTTTCTCGGCAACCAGCCGGACCTATCATTATTTTGTGCATACGCAGAAGGATCCCTTCTGCCGGCATTACAGCTGGCTGCTGCATGGTAAGATAGACTTTGTCGCTATGAACGAGGCTGCGGAGATGCTATTGCAGTATCAGGATTTTACCAGTTTCTCCAAGGTCAACACAGATACCAAGACCAACCTGTGTACTATAACCGAAGCCTACTGGCAGGAGACGTCTCCCGGGCAATGGCGCTTTACCATTACCGCCAACCGTTTCCTTCGTAACATGGTACGTGCCATCGTAGGCACACTCCTTGAAGTGGGCAGGGGCAGGATGACGAAGGAAGACTTCTGTAAGGTCATAGAACAGAAGAACCGTTGTTCAGCCGGCGAGAGTGTGCCGGGCAACGCCTTGTTCTTAGTAAAGATAGAGTATTAGGACCCCACCCCGACCCTCCCGAGGGAGGGGGATTTTTATGAATAAAAAAAATGTGGATAATATATGCTTTTCTTTCGGCTGCCCTGTTGGGATGCTATGATGTATGCAAGAAGCACTCACTCAGAGATAATGCCGTAATACCTGTTCTGTTCCTGAACACCCTGTTATGCTCCATCATCTTCCTGCCCATGGCTATCAGTGCGCCATTTGGCGGCTGGGAGGTACAACGCTACATTATACTGAAAGCCTGCATGGTGCTCAGCAGCTGGATATTAGGCTACTTCGGGATGAAACATCTGCCCCTTACCTTGGTAGGCCCTATCAATGCAACCCGTCCTGTAATGGTGCTGTTAGGAGCCCTTTTGCTGTTTGGGGAACGACTGAACCTGTATCAGTGGGTAGGTGTTGGCTTGGCCATCCTCAGTTTCTTTCTGCTGAGCAGAAGTGGCAAAAAAGAAGGTATTGATTTCCGTCATAACCGCTGGATATTCTGCATCATAGGTGCGGCTATTCTGGGTGCCCTTTGCGGCTTGTATGATAAGTACCTCCTGGCTTCACCGCAGGACGGTGGCGTGGGCCTGAACAAACATACGGTTCAGAGTTATTACAACTTCTACCAGTGCCTGATGATGGGATTGGTACTGCTGACGCTTTGGTATCCCCGCAGGCAGAAGAGTACGCCTTTCCATTGGTCGTGGGGTATTCCTTTGATTAGTATCTTCCTGAGCATAGCCGACTATGTTTATTTCTGCTCATTGCACGAGCCTGGGGCTTTGGTAAGCGTAGTCAGTATGGTGCGCCGCGGAAGTGTTGTCGTCAGCTTTATGATTGGTGCCTTCCTCTTTCACGAGAAGAACCTCAAGAGTAAGGCCGTAGACCTTTTCCTTGTCCTCCTGGGAATGGTGTTCCTCTATTTGGGAACCCGATAAGGTATGTTTTTCTCTCTTATCTTAGGCGATTAGCATGTATAATCGCCATCTGATCATGTTCCTCTGTTCTTTGAGTCGAAAATGATGTTCTGAGGGTTTCCTTGGTTTGTATTTCTGTGTCGGATAGCATACCTTTGTGTGAGTTTTTTTTCACGAAGGGCCTGCTGTCGGTAACATCTCAGCTACAGAGGGTGTAAGGTAAAATGAGATACAAGGTATTATTTTTTTTATGAAAAAGATTTTCAGTCTTCTCGCCATTGCTGCAACATTTGCAGTATCAAGTTGCACAACCGTTGCTCCTCTTACAGCAACATCCAACCATGTAGGTTCTAAGTGTGGTACTGCCACCGAGACCCGCATCCTTGGTTTCTATCCCCTTGCCGGTGACCACGGTATCAACACAGCTGCCAAGCAGGGTGGTATCAGCAAAATCTCTCATGTCGACGTACAGACCTTTGGTGTCTTTCCTTTCTATACAAAGACTACTACTCAGGTTTACGGCGAATAAGATTTTTTTTCTAATCCTTCGGGGTGCGTCTGCGTGGTGCAGAGGCACCCTGATATTTAAACTTATCAGTCGAAGAATATGCGCCGATTTTTCACAGTATTGTTTTCATTGGTATCTATGTCCTCTTCTGCTGCCCATCGTTATACCATGCGGTTGATAGACGACGGCACAATGGTCTTCTTCTTTCCCTGCAAACTGGTTTCTGCCGAGAAGGGACACTCCTTTGTCTACGACATCAACTACAATACAGGTCGTGATTCTGTAGTACTGAATATGACCTATACGGCCCTTGATTCTGACATCCACAGCGTCAGGCTCCGTGCTGGCTCCGTATCTTACGAGTCATCGGATTTCCATGTCTTCTATCGCGAACGCAAGATGAAGAGTATTGCCACCCGTATCAATATCTGCTGTCCCAAGGAAATCTTCGAAGGTATCTTCCGCTCCGAAGATCCCTTGACCTTCGAGTTCGAAACCAATAAAGGGGACGTCAGCCACTTCTCTTACAAGAAGTCCAAGTGGCAGAAGGAGAAGGTTTGTGTGCTCGAAGCCATCCAGATGGCCAAATAAAAACCATACCTTCTCCTCTGGTGGGGATTATTCCTTTTTGTCTTTCCCCTCCTGATGATATCTGATGCGATACTCCATCGGGGTCATGCCGGAATGTGCCTTGAAATACTTTCCAAAGAACGAAGCATTGGGAAAGTTCAGGTCGTTGGATATCTGCTGCATGGTCATGTCGGTGAATCGCAGTCTGTTTTCTATCGCCTTCAGCGTATAGAAATCCACCATGACGCTGGGTTTGCGGTTCATGGTCTCCATAAGCAGTTTCGACAGGTACTTGGGTGTTACGTTGAGCATCTGTGCAAACTCGTCCACACGTCGAATCCGTCCGTCGCTCTGTTCCACCAACTGCAGGAAGCGTTCGGCCAGCTTCTTGCCATGCAGGTCGCTCTTGCTGGCCTTTTCCTTGTCCTGGGACAGGTTGTTGTCGCGGCGCAGCACAGAGAGCGTTTCCAGCAGGATAGTACCTACTATGGAACGTACAATCTCGGGATAAAGCACCTGCGAACTGTTACGCATGTGATGACACAGCTGCTGGTAGTAGGCATCAAAAAGGGTCCACTCCTCGGGACCTAATGTCACCTTGGGGGTGTGCTTTAAGGACAGGATGTCGGCTAGACTGCTTTTAATGTACATATTCATGTTCCACAGTTCGCCGCGCGAGAACCACAGCTCGCGACAGTCAAAGTCGCACGACGACACGAACTTCTCTACCACCGAGTGTGCCATAAACAGGAACAGGTCGTTCTTGTATAGCTCTATAGGTTGCCCGTCGTACACAAAATTGGCCGTACCTTCCGTACAGATAATGATAATGCCGTGATCCAATGGGCGAATCCTGCCGGCCGGCAAGCCGTTGAAATGTTCCACAACCACCAACTCGTCGCTATCTGCTATCCGTATGCAATCTTTTCCTTTTCTTGGCCTGATATCTTTAATATCCATCTAATCTTTTGTTATCGTCGTGGTCTTCCCGTTATAACTTCACCGCTAATGCTCCCAGAGAATGCTCAATGGTCCTTTTCTGTGTCTCAGTCAGTTCCGTTATCTGCAGTTCCCATGTCAGGGTGGTATCGTCACGGCTGAGGCTGGCCTTAATGAGGGGCAGCTGACGCAACAGACCGCAAACCTCCCCGTCAGCATCCGGCAGAAAGAAATCGTCAGCCTTGGGGCGCTCCAGGTTATAGCTTACAGGCTGCCATGCCGTATTATAGAAGAACACCTGACTGTCTGCTCCCGGACCGTAATAGGTCCTGACCAGGCAGATAAGTGAGTCATTCACAAGTTTCATCTCCACGGAACTCTTGTCTGAAGCCTGAAGCTGCAGATAGTTATCTGTAAGGACTGTCAGTTCAGAATAGGAGTCAAACCTGTTCTTCACCCTTGCCCTCATTTTATTCTCTATGAAGTCTATGCAGTCCAACTTGTTATTCTTCGTCAATAAGGGGAATATACTGTCAGGTGCCTGTGCAAATACATCCCGCATCTTCACCTGCTGTGCCGATAATGTC
>JAEEGL011354438.1_pt1 | contig 15021 bp, 15 predicted proteins | sample 9134231 | NCBI WGS metagenome assembly JAEEGL01 (sample SAMN16246548, study PRJNA631951) | gut metagenome | biome: gut microbiome; feature: rumen; material: fiber-attached | host: Bos | place: Iran: Karaj | collected 2018-10 | reverse complement strand
TTCTAAAGAAAAGTTCAAGTATCCAACCAAATAATGAGCCAATAACAAATAATGTTGAAATTATGACTAAATATTTCATTTCCATCACCTTCTATCTTTTACCATTATATCACATATTTTAGCTTTCAAAAAGAGGCAGCACATACACAGCCATGCATAAAAAAGACCATGCTTCTTGCATGATCTATTTCTTGTTATTTACTTGTATTGTACTAAGCATGAGCTAAGCTACTGTGCATGAGATTTTTGTATTCATGAGAAGCTTTGAGCTTGTGCTTATACAAATTATAAACTACTCTCTTACAAATGGTAATAATGCCATATGACGAGCACGTTTAATAGCAACTGCTAATTCTCTTTGATAAATAGCTTTAGTACCTGTAATTCTACGAGGTAAGATTTTGCCACGGTCAGAGATGAATCTCTTTAATAGATCAACATCAGTCCAATCGATTTTTTCTATTTTATTATCTGAAAAGTAACAGCTCTTTTTTCTTTTTCCACGAAAACCTGCCATTTTTTATTCCTCCTTTAGAATGGTAGATCATCATCACTTACACCTGATGATGTCTTTAAGTTCGCAAAAGGATCTACATAATCATTGTCATCTTGTTTGTCAAATGAGTTTCCATTATCATTTGATAAAGATCTTGGTTGTGATGAAGGAATATCATATGTATTAACATCACCAAAACCGCCATCGCGTATTCCCTTTGCTTCCAAGAATTGAATTTGATCACAAACTACTTCTGTAACATAACGTTTAACTCCGCCTTGATCTTCATAAGTGCGGACTTGTAAACGACCATCAACACCAATTTGATTTCCCTTGCGCATATATTTTGCAAGATTTTCTGCTTGTTGACGCCAAACGACACAACTGATGAAATCAGCTTGACGATCTCCGGCTTGTCCTGTGAATGGACGATTTACCGCAATCGTGAATTGAACAACTGGAATATCAGATGTTGTACGTTTAAGCTCAGGATCCTTAACGAGTCTTCCGACCAAAACAACTCTATTCATAAAAATCTCCTTATAATTAATCTTTAACTAAAATGTGTCTAATAATATCTTCTTTGATATTGCAAATACGGTCATATTCACTAACTGCTTCGTTAGTAGCTTCAACTGTAAACTTAACATAGTAACCTTTAGTGAAATCATTGATTTCGTATGCAAGTTCACGGATACCCCATTCATTAACTTCTAATACTTTTCCACCTTTTTCTTCGAATAAAGCATTGATATCAGCGATAACTGCTTGATATCCTTCATCAGTTAATGTTGGGCGAATAATGTACATACCAGTATATTGTTTCATTCTTCGCACCTCCTTTTGGTCAATTGGCCTGCATTCTTATGCAAGCAAGGATGAGATAACTCATTCTGTAGTATTATACTCCTTTTTGCATAAAAAGTAAAGTATTTTTTGAAAATAGAAGGAAAAATAGGATAAATAAAAAGTCTTCCCAGGATTATTCTGGAAAGACTTCTGTTTTATCTTCTTCTTTTGCTTTCTTTCTTCTTTCATCAAGAATGACTTGATCAAAACGAACATATTGAACAAAACCATTTATCAAACAGAAAAGTATCAATAAAACATCTTGCATGATTTCATAAGCGGAACCTATAAAGCCACTTACAATATATCTTTTAATTATCGAAACAGCACTAAACACTAATAGTACTGCGATAGCGATGGAAAAGCCTCCATATATCTTACTATCGAATTTCGTTACTAGACCAATAATCAATGTCACAACTATAAATAATATGTAGCCAAAAGTGATAAGAAAGGCTAGTGAGAATAATAATTGTAAAAATGTTCCCTCATTTGTTTCAATGATTCCTTTTACCAACATTACTCCAACTAAAATATAGTTTATTAATAATATGACATTACAAATGATTGATAGAGGTTTGAATAGTTTCCTGTTTTCGGCTAAATCATTTAACCATTTGCTGGATCTCTTCATCTATTTATTCCCCTCTTTAGGGAAGATATGTAATTTTATCATTAGCCACTTAACTGCTAACATTACTGGATAAATTGCCAGAACAAGGATTGTTAACAAAAGCCATTCCGATGAACCAAAGTTTGTAAAATTAAGTCCTGCAAATGATCTAAGTGATGGTACAGCATATACTAATATAATCGCTGCTAGTGCCACGCCAAAGATTACTTTTCGGAATAAGTTAAATGGACGACATGAATTAAATAATATAAATACCATAATTAATGTCGTAACGACAGCGGAAATGGTAACGAATACATCAGCACCATTAGTTAATCCATTAAACCATAAAGGTTTAGTAGAATCTAGATATGTACCAAACTTTTGAGCGAAGAATAAGAATAACTGGAATACTAATATTGTGACAGCACCAGGGATAATTTGTCTGAATACGTTTGATATGAATTTACCTTTTACGATTGCTCTATTTGGTTGAATAGATAAACAGAACATCGCAAATCCTAGAATTACTGTTTCAATTAAGAATAAGCTCTTTGGATTGAATGGGAAGCTCTTATTCACAAATAGTACACTATCAGGATAACTACGAGAAATGAAACCAATAATGATATACATTGTCGCAATTAAGAAGGCAAATAAGTTCTTTGTTAAATATAAAGCACTAGTCTTTTGAATGTTGTTGATTACTCGACGACCTTCATTAACTACTTTTGGCATTGATGAGAAATTAGAATCCATTAATACCAAATGAGATATGTAACGAGTAGCTTCTGATCCAGATGCCATGGCGATTGAACAGTCAGCTTCTTTCAAGGCTGGGATATCGTTAACACCATCACCAGTCATCGCCACTGTTTTGCCATTTTCTTTCAAAGTTTGAACGATTAGTTTCTTTTGGCTTGGAGTTACACGGCCAAATACAGTGTAGTCAAATACTGCATCTTTGATTTCATCATCAGTTAAGCCATTAAGATTTAAGAAACGACTAGCTCCTTCAATACCAACGCGTTCCGCAATCTTTGATACGGTTTCTGGATTATCACCAGAAATAACCTTAACATCAACGTTATTTTGTTTGAAGAAGGCAATTGTTTCAGCCGCATCATCACGAATATGGTCTTGAATAACAATTAACGCAATTGGTTTAACAGTTTTTGGCAGTTCTTCTGATTTCATCTTGCCAGGAATATGACCTAAAACAAGAACACGACAACCTTGATTAGAAAATCTTGTAACTTTGGTTGAGATTTTCGCAAAATTATCTTTTATTACAAAGTCAGGAGCACCAATGATGAATGTTCCTTCTTCTTCAAATGTTACTGCACTATATTTACGCTTTGACGAGAATGGAATTACTTCAAGTGGTGTTAAAACTGTATTAGTTTCAAAATATTTGATTAAAGCTTCACTTGTTGGATTTGTTTCTTTGAATGAAGACATCATTGATCCAACTATTTCTCTAATTGTATAGTCAGTATGGTTACTTACTTCAACACAATCACAAACACGCATTGTTCCATCTGTGATTGTTCCTGTTTTATCAAGGCATAAAACATCAACTCTTGCTAAAGTTTCAACACAATACAATTGTTGAACTAAAGTGTTGTTTCTTGCTAAACGTAAGACACCTAAAACTAAGGCCACTGATGTCAACAAGAATAGTCCAGCTGGAATCATAGCTAGAATAATGTATGAAACATTCGCTACATTATTAACATTAAGAATTGTATTCTTAATTGCTTCAAAACTAAATGGTTCTTCCATATGTGAAAGCATATAAAGAATCGCAACTGGAAAGATAATGAATGTTATCGCACGAATTACTTTACGTAATGTTGATAATAATTCTGATTTTGGAGCGGAATACTTTTTAGCTTCTGATGATAATTTATTGATATAACAATCTTTACCAACTTTATCAACACGAGCAACACATGTTCCACTTGATACGAAACTTCCCGCAAATAGTTTTGCTCCTTTTGTCTTAGGAATGGCATCAGCTTCACCAGTTAATAGTGCTTCATTAACTTCGATGCTTCCATCTAAAACAATACTATCGGCACAGATTTGTTTTCCAGATGTATACATAATGACATCATCTAAAACAACATCACCAGTAGGTATTTCAAGTTTTTGAGAATCACGGATAACGGTCGCAACTGGAGCACTCATTAAACGTAATTTATCGATTTTCTTCTTTGATATAATTTCTTGAATAAGTCCAATTAAAACATTGGGAATAACCGCAAATAAGAATATTAATTGATCTGATCTTCCAACAACGATTAAAATAATCGTAATTGCTAGATAAAGCATATTGAAGAATGTGAATATACTACTTAAAACAATTTCAAAATATGTTTTTCCTTTATCTTCACCACTACTATTTTGTAATCCTTCCGAAACACGCTTTTCAACGAGTTCGGCAGTTAAACCTTGAGTGATTGGAATATCAGTATATCTTTCAACACCAGGATCGACATGAGCTTCTTCTTCTACAACTTCTTTATCTTGTTCTTCACTAGATACAGGTTTAGGTTTATTCGCTACTTCTTGATTTTTAAGTTGTTCAAGAACGCTAGATGTCTCGCTATCAATGACTTTGATTTTCTGTTTTTTCGAATCTTTCTTAATTTCTATGACTTCAGTATTCGATACTTCTTCATCATCATAGAAAGTATTAGGATCAAGTTCAGGCGTGACTTCTTTCTTTTCAGAAACTTTCTTGCCACCTTTTGATGATGCTTTTTTACTAGGCGCAGTTTTTGTAGTCTCTTCTTTAGTGTCAACTACTTTCATTTCTTCTAGTTCAAATTCGTTTTTAACGGCGTTATTTTTAGTTGTTTTTTTCTTGCTATTCTTTTCCACGAGCGAATCACCACCTATATCATTATTTTACCATAAATGCAAGATGACTTCAAGAAAAAAATGTTAGTAGATATCTACTAACATCATTTAAAATTTACTTTTTTGCATAGATTGATTTCTCAACTGACTTCTTATAATCCTTGCCTAGTAAGTATCCCACAATCTCTAAAGCGAAATCAATTGTGTAAGCCATTGATTTACCCGTAATGAATTTATCAGTAACTTCTACACCATGACCAGTGTATATTCCTTCGATTCCTTCTTCACATCCAGGAAAACATGTGAATTTCTTGCCTTTAAAATATCCTAACTTTCCAACTAGAAGTGGAGCTGCACATATCGCAGCAACGAGTTTTTCTCGTTTTACAAAGTTATTAATGATATCACTAACTTCTGCTCTCTTATTTAGATATTTTAAAACTGCTCCCCCACCAGGAATAACTAAGAAATCATATTCTTCTAAATTTAAATCTTTATATAGTTTTTCACTATGTAATTTAATTTGAGATTGAGTAAGTACACTTGTATCATCTAAACTAAATAAATCAAGATCGATTTTAGCTCTTCTTAAGACATCAATTGTGGCAATAGCTTCAACGTCTTCAAAACCATTATTTAATAATATCAATCCTTTAGGCATTATTTTTCTCCTTTTTTCTTATCATATAGTCCTTTAAGTATCTTACAAATGTGAATGAAGATATCTACTCTTTTTACTTCACCCTCTGTTAAGAACTCAATTGTGCCACCAAGTTCTCTTACTTCTTTGCCATATACTTTTCTAATGGCATCTTTTAATTCTAAATGATTTAAATATAGTTCATTAGAAATTGTATCTGGAAGTAAGAAATAAGATCCACCAGCCACATATTCATTTCCTTCTTCATCAATCAAAACTCCGAAATTGCACAAGAAACATTTCTCACCTATTTTTGTGACTCCGGCTTCAAGTCCAATTCGGATACTATCATTTCTTGATTTTGTTCTTTCCCTTGCCATTTCGATTGTTTCCGCTTCTAATAGAGGTTGTTTTTTATCTAAATCAACTTTGATTTCCTCAACAACATAATCAGAAAAAACAGTTTTCACAGCTTCTACTTTCGCAATATTTGTGGAAAATAAATATATTTTGTCTTTATACATATAATAAACTATCTAAACGCTCTTTATCAAAGTCTTCAATTAATTTCAATACAAATTTCTTAGCAGCTTCGATATCATCAAGATGAACCATTGTTGCTGGACTATGGATATAACGACCAGGAATACCAACCGTAGTCGCAAGACATCCATTAGGATATGCATATTGAGCTTCACCGGCATCAGTTCCACCCATTGACATAAAGTTTTGATATGGAATATTGTTCTTTTCAGCTAAAGTGCGGAAGTATTCAAGTAGTTTTGGAGGCATAATAGTACGAGGATCGTAATAACGAACTAAGAAACCGCCACCAAGACGACCTTTTTCTGGTTTTCCTAAATAATCACTAGTTGGGCTAACGTCAATTGTGATGAATAAATCTGGTTGAATGTTGTTAGATGCAACTTTCGCTCCACGTAAACCCACTTCTTCTTGAACTGTTGCCCCAAGAATAACAGTATTTGGATGTTTCATCTTTTTAATATCATCGACTAAATCTAAAACAACACTAACACCAAGGCGATCATCCCAGGCTTTATTAACCATCTTTTTCTTATCACTTGTGAAATAGAAATTATCAACAGGAGTGATACAGTCCCCAATTTTAACTCCTAGTTTTTTGGCATCTTCATCGCTATCAGCACCAATATCTAATAATAAATCATCAAAAGTGATTTTATTATCTTTAGAAATGTGTGGTGGAATTGAAGCGATAACCCCAGGAATACGTTTATTTTCCGCTACTGTAACATAAACATTTTGAGCCACGAAACTTTCAGGATTGATTCCACCAATCGCAATCATCTTAATGAATCCATCTTTACGGATTTCCGTAACCATGGCACCTATCTCATCCATATGAGCACAAACCATTACTTTAGGTCCTGTGCATTCCCCCTCATAAACACCAAAAACACCACCAATACGATCTTGGATTATTTCTTTGGCTCCTGTTAGATGCTCTTTCACATATTTTCTAATTTCAACTTCATGGCCACTAACACCATGCATTGATGATAATTCTTGATATAATTTAATATTCATCTTCATCTTTCCTTTACTTTAATAAAATATATAACTTGGCCTAAAGCCCTAAATTTATCTTCATATTCCGTTGTTATTACATCTTCTTTACTCTTATGTAAATCAAGAGACAACTCTAATATTTCAAAATTATTATTAGTGAATTGAATAACACTATATTCAAATAGTTCACGGTTATCCGTCTTAAATTCAATAAAGCCATTTTTATCTAAAATATTTTTATAAATATTTAAAACATTATCCGTTGTCAGACGTCTTTTCTCATGGCGAGCTTTTGGCCAAGGATCACTAAACGTTAAAAAGATTTGTTTAATTTCTCCTTTTTCAAAAACTTCTTCAAGTTTAAAAGCATCATAATTAATAATTTTGAGATTAGTCAATTCGCTATCCACTTCTTTAGCACTTTTATAGCACATTGAAGTTGATAATTCACATCCAATGAAATTGATGTCTTTCTCTCTTCTAGCATGTTCACGAATGAACTTGCCTTTTCCCATTCCTATTTCCAGGTAAATTGGATTATCGTTTTTAAAAACTTCTTTCCACTTTCCTTTTTTAAGGTTGGGTTCAAATACAACAATATCACTATATTCTTTTATTTTCTCTTCAACATCTTTTACTTTTCTTAAATGCATATTAATCCCACTTTTCATCCTTCGTTAGACTATACATAGCATCCATAAGAATAGTGCCCGCCAGCATTAGTGAACTAATAGTCACATATTCATCAGTCTCATGGGCCATTTCCACTTCACCAGGGAAATTAACACCATACGCAACGCCACATTCGAGTTCACGGGCATATGTTCCTCCTCCGATTGTCATAAGAGGTGTGTTATCATTAGTATATTTCTTATATGAAGCGTGAAGTTTCTTAATAAATGGAGTATTAGGATTAATGTAATGAGGTTTGTTATTGCTTAATACATCAAGTTTTAATCCATACTTTTCCGCTACTTTAGTAAAATCATCAATAAATTTAGGATAATCTAAATTATGAGGATAACGAATATTGATGAATAGTGAAGCATCTTTTTCATCCATCATAAGTAATCCCATATTCATTGTTAGGTCACCCATTTCTTTATCAGTGATATCAAGTTTACAATCTTTAAGACGAGTATTAATTAAATTATCACAAATGAAATCAATAAATTTTGATTTTACATATGGACGAACCTTTAACGCAAATTCTTTAATCGCATTTTTGCCATTGTTTGGTTCCATTGCATGAGCACTAATTCCTTCAATATGTAAATTGCCATTAAATAGTTTAATGATCTCTTGATTATCAGTTTCAAAATCCACAAATGGCGCTACGACATTTAATCTAACGCCACCTTTAGCTTTAATACCCGAATCATTGATTCCCGAAAATCTAATTGATAAAATACCTTTTTCACCATAAATGATTGGGAAGTTGGCATCAGGAGAAATACCGTATTTAGGTTTTTCCATTACCTCTAAGTATCTAGCAAGGCCACGAGAACCACTTTCTTCATCAGTTCCAAAGATTAAGCGTATTCTTTTCTTTAGTGGTAAACCTAAATCTTTAATAGCTTTTAAGGCATATAAAGTAGTGATAGCGGGGCCTTTATCATCGATGGTACCACGGCCATAAAGTTTTCCATCTTTTTCATAACACTCAAATGGAGGACGAGTCCACTCACCAATTGCGGGTACGACATCAACGTGACATAATACCGCTAAAAGTTCTTTACCTTCTCCGTACTCAATATGACCACAAACATTTTCCACATTATATGTTTCAAAACCGAGCTCTTTACCAAGATTTAAAACATAATCTAAGGCTCTCTTGTTTTCAATACCAAATCGATATGTAACTCCATCTACAACTTCATTCTCAACACACACCGAGGCAAAACTAACTAACTCTTTGGTATGTTTAATAATATCAGGTTGATATTTTTTAAATACTTCTAAAAAATCCATCTCTATAAACCTCCATTTAAAATCTTTATCAAGAGAAAGTATACTAAATTTCTTGATTTTTTTCAATGATTCTTATCTCATAAATGTCATTAAAACTGATTTTTGTTTTCACAACATCTAGTTCTTGATAGATCGGATCTATTTTTGATACCATTCCTTGAATTTCCACGTATTCCGTTTTATCATAATAAACAACTTTAACCATATCATTCTTCTTGATTTGATTTAAACGATATGATATTGTCATTTTCTTTTCTTCACTCATTTCTTTTTTCGCAACAACTACTTTCTCTTTTTCTCTTAAAGCCTCTTCAAAACCTTTAAGAGCGGCGAAAGACAAAAATATTTTAGCTCGGTCTTGATAATCATTCTTCTTCGCCACTATTATGTCCTCCTATCAAGAGATTTCTAGTTCTAGTTGTTGCCTTATCTTCAAAGTTCATTCCTCTTAAAACAGAATTCTTTCCATATTTCTTTTTTAGACTATTAATTGTTTCTTCGAGTTTTCTTTCTTCTTTCAGCTTTTCTTCATCACTAAATAAATCATATTCTTCAAAACTGCTATCAATGACATTATTAAAGGAAATCATAATGCCTCTAATCGAACAAATGTGATTTACAGTCTTATCATAGATCTCTAAAATGTGTTTAGAAAGGATTGAGTACAGATTTGTCCGTTCTGGGATTGTTTTTGCCCCTCCAGTCGCTTTTATCATATCTTTAGAATATCTTATCATAATACTTACTTGATTCGTCACAAGCGATTTATCGACCATCTCAAGACTCAAAATATCAACCATTTCTTTAACAACTAATCTAGCATCAATATAATTATAATCTTCAAAAAGAATTTGACCCTGAGAAATAGATTTACCCCGTGATTCATAACGCTTAATATCGGAAATTGTGGTTGGCTCTACTCCATAAGCATGATCAAGCAGTATTTCATAATCAACACCAAATATCTTTTTTAAAACTACTGGATCAGTTTTCGTGATACCTTCCATATCAAAAACGCCAATTTTTTCTAATCTTTTGGCGGTGCCTCGTCCAATTCGCCAAAAATCGGTTAGAGGTTTATGGTGCCATAATGTTTTTTGATATTCTTCTTCATCAAGATATGCAATATTTGTCTTAATATGTTTAGCCGTAATATCCAGAGCAATCTTCGCTAGATATAAATTTGTTCCAATTCCACATGTGGCGGTGATATGTAATTCTTTTAAGATATCATCCATAATTTTCTTCGCAAGAGTTACGGCATCCATCTTATATAACTTTAAATAACTAGTTACATCTAAAAAGGCTTCATCGATTGAATATACATATATATCATCTTTTGATATGTATCTTAAATAAATTCCATATATTTCCGCCGAGTATTTAATATAAAGAGCCATCCTTGGCTTAGCGGCGATATATTTAACATCACTTGGGATTTCAAATGCTCGGCAACGGTTTTTAATACCCATCGCTTTTAGTTTTGGACTAATCGCAAGACACAGTGCGCCTTTCCCCCGTGAGAGGTCACATACCGCAAGATTAGTTTCGAAAGGATCAAGACCACGTTCAGCGCATTCTACTGATGCATAGAATGTTTTTAAATCAATACATAGATATGTTTTCATAAAATGGCCCTCCTTTCTTGGTTTAAAAAAGTTTGTATATTGATACAAACTTTTTTATTTGATTTTATTTAATATTTTCTTTAACGATTTTAACTACATTATCAACTGTGAATCCAAATTCAGCCATAACATCTTTATTATTACCACTAAATCCAAATTCATTGATGTTTAGTAATTTACCGTTTTTGATGTACTTATAAAAATGAGTTGCATCGCCCATCTCTATTCCAAGAGTGAAAATGTCATCAGAAAGAACCGATTCCTGATAAGCTTTTGTTTGTAAATCGAATAAATTAAAGGCTGGAGCGCTCACAACACGGATGCCTAAACCTTCTTCTTCCAGTTTTTCTTTAGCTTTCATCGCCAGTTCTACTTCCGAACCTGTCGCAAGAAGAATCGCTTTTAATTCGAATTTTTCTTTACCTAAAATGTAAGCTCCATTTAGAGTTAAGTTATCTCTTGAATTTTCTTGTGTACGATATTCACCCATCTTTTGACGACTAGTCACAATAACTGATGGTTTATTCTTTTCATTATAGGCAATAACGAAAGCTTCTTTTGTTTCTTCAAGACCAGCTGGACGGAACACATTAACATTAGGAATTGATCTTAACATTGTTAGTTGTTCAATTGGTTCATGAGTTGGTCCATCTTCGCCAACCGCGATAGAATCATGAGAGAAACAGTAAATAACACCAAGATTTTGTAAAGCACTCATTCTAATAGCTGGTTTTAAGTAATCACTGAAAACAAAGAAACCACTACAAATAGGTCTTGTGCCGCCATGCAACATTAATCCATTACAGATTGAGGCCATTGCATGTTCACGAACTCCAAAATTGATGTTACGACCAGTTCTTGAATCGATATCAAATGATCCATCATTACCTTTAATACCTGTTGATTTTGCAAGGTCAGCTGATCCACCTAAGAATAGTGGGTTTAATTCGCCAATTCTTTTCACAATTTCCCCAGCGGCTGAACGAGTTGCCTTATTAAAGTCTGGATCAAATGGAATTTTTAGTCCTTCTTTAGTGATGATATCTTCACCACCTAAATAAGACATATATTCGTTATATAATTCTGGATATTTTTTCGCATAATCTTTTTCGTCATCTAGTTCCTTTAGATATACTTCTTCATCATACTTAGATACTTTATAAAAATATTCATATGCTTCATCAGCTACTTCAAATGGATTACCGCCAAAGTTAGCACGCATTTCACTCACTTCTTCTGCGGATAATGGTGCACCGTGAACTCCACAGTCTCCCGCAAGTTTTGCGCCAAATCCAATAGTAGTTTTAACTTCGATAAAGGTTGGAAGTTCACTTCTCTTAGCTTCTTCAACCGCATTAATGATTGAAGATACATCTTCACCATCATCAACACGGATGTAGTTGATATGTAAACTTTCCATCTTTAATTTCAAGTCTTCGTTAAAAGCATTACTTACTTTACCATCAAGTTGAATATCATTTGAATCATGAATAATAATTAATTTATTTAATTTTAAACGACCAATAAGACTTAATGCTTCTTGAGTAACGCCTTCTTGTAAGTCACCATCACCACAAAGAACATATGTATAATGGTCGATTAATTTAAGATCACGATTATATCTAGCTTCGAGGAAACTTTCCGCAAGAGCCATTCCACAAGCTTGAGGAATACCTTGTCCTAAAGGTCCACTAGAGGCATCAACACCTTTTGTAATTCCAATTTCGGGATGTCCAGGAGTAATGCTGTGAATTTTACGGAATTTCTTTAAATCATCAATTGTAAGTCCATATCCAGCCAAATGTAACATAACATATAAAAGGCTTGAACCATGACCAGCAGCGAGCACAAAACGGTCACGATTGTGCCATGTTGAATCACTACTATTCTTTTTTAGGATTTTTGAATATAGACTGAACATAATTGGGGCAGCCCCTAATGCAATCCCTGGATGACCGGAACTGGCATTAGTGATTTCTTCCATTGCTAAAACACGAATATTCTTAATAATCTTTTGTTCAAGAGGAGTATTACTCATTTGCTGGTTCCTCACTCTTTTCTTCTTCAGTAGCTACAGCTTTTGAAGTTAGAGTCTTATAAACATATTCAGCACGGTCACCAAAAGAACATCTTACTTCGTTTCCAACAATTAAAACACCTTTGGCACCTAATTCTTGTAATCTTTCACCATTAATAAGTTCAGGATCTCTTAATTTAACGATTACTTTGATTCGTTCAATACTAGCATCAATGTAGTTATCTTCACCACCAAAGGCATCGATAAATTCTTTTCTTTGACTATCGTCGCCAAGTGTTTCTTCTTGTCCTCTATTTTTCTTAACGCTGTTTTTAATTCTAAAAATAATCGCAAGGATAATTAAAACAGCGATTGGTAAAACACAAATTGCTAAAAGTATTAATGTCCATTGTTGAGTTGTTAAAGCTAACTCAATTCCTTTAAATAATAAATTCATTATGTCCTCCTAAAATATCATAAATCCGCATATTGAGATTATTTGATATGGTTTTATTACTCTATGATTATATCATAATTAACGTTTTTAAACAATGATAACTATTTTTTATTTTTAAAATATAAAATCTTTAATCCATCAAGAAGAAGATTGTCATCGTAAACAACTTCATGATCAAGATGCTTAACTAAATATCGAGCATCTCCACCAGTTAAAACAACTTTAAAGTCACCTAAGATTTTATGATATTTATCAATCATTCCATCAATCATTGATGACCAACCAAAAATCATTCCACTTTGGATACAGTCTTTAGTGCTACTTCCAATTGGTCCTTCAACATCTTCAAAGCTAACTTCTTCTAGTTTTGATGCTTTATCAATTAAATTTGAGAAAGCAGTTCTAATTCCTGGCATGATAGCACCACCAATGAACTCTTTTTGTTTATTCACAAAAGTAATAGTCATCGCTGTACCGCAGTCAATAACAAGCACTGGTTCTTTGTATTTTTCAATGGCCCCAACGGCACCAACTAGTAAGTCAGCTCCTAATTGTTTAGGATTGTCAATTTTGATATTAACTCCGCTTTTAATTCCAGGGCCAACAAAAAGAGCATCAACACCAAAATATTTCTTGAATAAATCTTTTAATTCTCCATCGATCTCAGGAACAACGCTACTAATAATAACTCCGCTAATATCTTCTTCCTTAATTCCTTTAAAATGAAGAAGTTCAATTAATCTCATGGCTTGTTCATCAGTTGTTAAATTTCGTTTTGTGCTCAAACGAAAATCAGAAACGCTTGTTCCATCTTCGTTAAATACGCCAATTACCATATTTGTATTACCAATATCTAAACACAAAAACATTTTATTCACCACTTTCTTCCTCTTCTTCTTTTAGACTTTCTAAAATCTTAGTAGAAAATTCTAATTCATCTTCATCATTTTTATGAATAGTAATTAAAAGATTATCCACAAAATGATATTCATCATCACTTAATAATTCGATTTGTAAATCTTTTTCTAAAACTTTAACTTTATTTGGTGACTCTTCTTCTGATTCTTCACCTTTATCTTCCGTAATTGGTTCGAAATAGATATAACCTTTTTTACCATTTACTTCATAAATAACATAATAATTACCATACATCTTAGTAACTTCAATAATTTTTGCGTCTTCGATATCTTCATCGATGCATAAATTATATTTATCAATTTCTTTTTGATAAAGTTTATATTCGAATAAAAATATTTTATTATTTTCTTTATCAACTTCATAATTGATTAGAAGCTCATTGTTGTAATAAAGAATGTTATTAACGGAAGTTAATTTATCATTAAGAACAATGTAGTTACGATTATTTCTTCTAAACTCACTACGATCCACAAATACTTCTTTTTCATCAATAACTTGTAACGAGTCATTAATTGTGACTCTTTGATAGTTTTGATATTGAGCATTATATGTTAAGAATGATAAATATGAAGTCATTCCATCTTTATAAATAGATGGAGATGAATAAATTATATTATTATAAGTGTGATAATCACGAATTCCTAAGTCATTAGGATTATATTTCAAAATAAATGAATTATTCTCATAATGATCTTTGCTGTAACAATTACAGAAGAAATATAAATATCCATCAACATGAGCCATATAATAATCACTTAAACAAATTGATTTTTCTCCAACTTCATCTGTTGAGACATTGTATTGAAGATTAATGACAACTCGGTCATAGTTATGGTATTGAGGAATTAATATCTCTTTAATGGCAACCTTATCTTTCTCAACTTTTTCGACTACTTCTTCTTCATCAATAGTTTCATATGTGTAGTTGATTTCTTTATAACCAACTTTATCTAGTTCACTAACATCAAATGTTTCTGTTAAAACATTAACATATCCACCAAATAAGAAACTGACAT
>JAEEGL015363219.1_pt1 | contig 15022 bp, 1 predicted proteins | sample 9134231 | NCBI WGS metagenome assembly JAEEGL01 (sample SAMN16246548, study PRJNA631951) | gut metagenome | biome: gut microbiome; feature: rumen; material: fiber-attached | host: Bos | place: Iran: Karaj | collected 2018-10 | reverse complement strand
GGAAGCAGCCTCGCTGCCGTTGAGGCTCTGCGTGCCGCCGGCGCCGATGTTCTGGGCCTTTACGCCATTTTCACCTACGGATTCAAACGCGCCGTTGATGCCTTTGCCGGCGCCAACTGCAACCTCGACACCTTGAGCAACTACGACGCTCTGCTTGAGCACGCTCTCGAAATCGGCTACATTGCCGACGACCAACTCGAAGCACTGAAAAAATGGCGCCACGCACCCGAAGAGTGGAAGTAAAGCGTAGAATTGCGTCTTGCTGTTGAAGCAGAGTTGAACTTCTTGCAAAACATAAATGCCGCAGATTATTCTGCGGCATTTTTTATGCGTTCAAAAGACGCAGTAAGCTGACGTGCCCGACGTTAGTGTTCTTTTTTATGCCGAATCGCATAATTGCTTGTGTCACCTTTGTACAAAAAAGTCTTGGTGAAATTGTGTGTGTATCAGTGAGATGGCTGATGGTTGACACCTAATTGTACAATAGACATACAAGTGGTGAATTTTGTCACACTTTTCCATCCGATTGTCAAAAAATGTAGAATCAATCTTGTTTATGGAACGTATACAAAAAGGCAAAAACACTTTATATAGGTATTTTTGTGGGTTAGAAATGTAAAGGAAGAATTGACTATGAAAAGAATGGCATTGAATTTCGGAGTAATGAAGAAAGCAAGATTGTTTGGTCTTGCGGTTTTGGCGGTTTTGTTGGGAGCGAATAATGATGTGTGGGGACAGGACATTACACTCAAGTATAATTACAAATCTGTTGCTGATGGCGATTGGGAAACATTGACCACTTGGGCGGATGAATGGAATAATAATTTCACTCCCACAGTTGTTCCAGGCAATTCCAATAGTGTGGGACTTTGTGGTGGATTTACTGTAACACTTACATCACCGTCATCTGTTAAGAGAATGGACATAATGGATGGTAGTACCCTCAATGTTAACGCAAATCTTACGATTAACAGTAATGATGGAAGATTTGTTATAAAAGATGGAACAGTAAATGTTGCTGCCGGTTGCACTTTAAGATTGGATAATAATGATAAATGCAGATTGTCTTTAAAGTACAATCCTACTATTAGTGGAGAAGGATTATTAGATATTGCGGGAAATTTAGGTGAAAACGATGGTACATTAACAACAAACATTAACACTATACTTTCAGGAGACAGTAAGGGTAGAAGCATTATTGTTGATGGAAAAGAATTTAAAACCACTAGGAACGGCAATATATTTAATAATGTCACTATAAACGAAAATGGATCATTCAATGTTGATAATGGTACTACTATTGCAGGCGCCTTGTCATTGTATGGCGGTACACTTCAGGTTGCAAGTGGCAAAACTTTAACGGCCACAACCAATCCGGTAAATGTTAGTGGAGATGCAACAATTTCAGGCTCCGCTTCAGGAACAGCGGCAACATTGGCAGCCAATGTGATAAACTTGGCAACTGATAAAACTTTGACAATTGATGGCATAGTTAATTTAAGTTCATCGGTAACGTTCACGGGTTCGGGAAAACTAAAAATCGCCAACGGAGGAACTCTTACAATAGGAGGAACCCCAACCTTGCCCGAGAACATTACAATTGAAAATGGAGGAACGCTCAATTTAACCGGCGATGTAACTCTGTCGAACAATATTACGATAGAAGACGGTGGTGTGCTTAGTTTGGGTGGAGCGAATGTATATTTTGCCAACGAAGATTTGTCCAAAACCGCTAATATAACAGGTGCGGGAACTATAAAATTCTCAAAAAATGGTGACGCTATTGTTCACAGATTCACTAATTGCACTGACGGAGTGACAGCAACATACCAATATAACAAGTGGGTTACTTACAATAATACTTGTACTCACATTATTCCTGGCTCATATTATAGTCTGACGGTAGATAATAGCAGTATTTCTTTGTGCGGCAATGTTACGGTGAACAATGAGTTCAAGCCGGCACAAAACATGGCATTTGACTGCGAAGGAGGCGCAAAGACATTTGTTGTTAAAAATGCCATCACAAACGGCAAGTCGTTAACATTCAACAACGTTAATGTTACATTGGGTAATAGCGAACGCGCAAGTACCATGGGTGTAACGGTTTCGCAACTCAACACAACCAATGGCGGCACAATCACTCTTGTAGAGGATGTTTTAGTGAATCAAGACGTTACCTTGAACGCTGCTATTGAATTGGAAAACAGTGATTTGCATATAGGGGATGGTAAAAAACTCTACTTTGGTGAAAACGCCAATATTACGAGTGAAGGAACTGGAAAACTGTTCTTTAATGGTACATCAACCATTTACGGACTTACAGATTGCCTTGGAGTTGATGCAACATTTGGCGGAACTGGCAAAACCATTACCTACGATAATACTTGCTCTCGCATACTTGCTGGCACCTACACTAATCTTACCACTAACAACAGTGGCACACTAACGTTGTGTGGAAATGTTGTAGTGAACGGAACATATAGATTGAATAGTGACATAATCATTAAAGGAAAAACTGGGAACGAGACAATAACCCACAATGGTCCTATAACCAACAATAGGAGTCTGACCTTACTGGTTAATGCTTTTGCAAACGGAACAAACAGTTTTTCAGTAAGCCGGTTCAACATTGGCAAGAACAACACATTCACAATAAACGGAGCCACTACAATATCCAGTAACGTTAATATTGATAGTACGGGTATAATAAATGTTGCAGACGGAGCAACTCTCACATTTAGTAACAGCGCCACTTTCAACGCCAGCACAACTATTAGTGGTAATGGCAATGTATATTTCAATGCGTATGTTAAGGCTTCGGGCACAAAACTTACAACCTACCCAACGGTTACTTTGGCTGATGTGGGTAGCAATATGCTAATCGACACCATTGAAGTTAAGGGAGAAACGTTTAACTACAACAGAAGTAACAATGTTAATAATCAGAGACCTATTCGCAGTTTGATTGTTGATGGCGGAACATTTGCTCTGAATATACCAAATTGGGCAAGTATGAATCTGACTGGGGCCGCCATTCTTAAATCGGGCACTTTGCAAATGGCCGCCGGCAAAACATTGAAACTCACCAATACGGATTGTGACACGCTGAAAGTTACCGGTACTGCCACAATTGATGGCAATGGAGTGATAGATGCGGTGGTAGCCGTGTATGCTAATGGCAATCTTACAATTGCCGAAAATATGACAATCCGCCAACTTGTGGTGGCAGAAGACAACGCTACAGTCAATGTGGCCAAAGATAAAACATTGACTCTCAACTCTCCAATGCAAGTAAACGGCAACGCAACCTTGAACACCGAAGCCGATTCCGAAACAAACATAATATTCGCTGATGGTCAGGAACGGATAAGTGTGCTTTCGGGCAGAACGCTTACCATTGGTAGCGGCAACATAAACATTTCCAACGCAGTCATAACACTCGATGGAGCATTGAACATAGAAAGCGCAGGCAGTCTTACGGTTGAGGCCACAAATGTGAACTTCACAAGGCTGTCGAGCCTTGACGGAGCAGGCGCAATGAATTTCACCAATTCGTCTCCAATCATTGGCTCGCTCACAACGTGCCTTGGCGGTAACGTGGTATTTGAGGAAAACTCTACCGTGACGTATGACGAAATGTGTACGCGTATCATCCCGTCAACATATTACAATTTAGTATTGAACACCAGTGTGGGAAAAAACATAACCTTATGTGATTTGGTAGAAGTAAGCAACGACTTGACTTGGAACAACGGCCGCATAGTGCTGAATGGAAACGAATTGAAACTGCATGGGGCCTACAGCGTAGGAGGCACTCCAGGTCTCGACCACATGGTGGTAGCCGACGAAAATGGCAAATTAACATACACAGGCCTTACTGGTGACAATAATCTGTCATTCCCTGTAGGTTCATACAATAGCATATCTAAGACTTATATGTATGCCCCTGTTGACATTAGCGGAATAACTGCTGCTGCCGAATATTCTGTAAGTGTTGCAACCGTAGGTTCTGCAGTGTCGGGTTTGTCAACCGACCTTAAGCGCTATTGGAATATAGAAACCACAGGTGCGCTTGGCGATGGCGGAACACTGACATTGCATTACGACTCAGCCGATGATGGTTTCAGTTATGGCTCAACTCTCAATGATGAAGGCGTAGGCTACTGGAAGGCTTACAATGGAAGTTACGCTCTCGATGTGGTTAGTCCGTTTGGTGGGCGTATAATAACAATAACTGCTGCTAAAATAAATGAAATAGACGGCTGCAGCATAAGCGGTACTTGGACGGCTGCTGAATCAACTAAAGTAGCAACATTGTACGCTCACTATACAGGAAGTTGGGACAATCCTGATATTTGGACAACCGACCCGACGGGCAAAACTCATGTGAATCCAAACAATAAATATCCAAACAAATCATTTGATGCGGTTATATTGAGCCCGTACACAGTCAGAAAACCCGATAGCGAATCCAAACCATTTTCGGCTCGCACAGTGCAGATAGCCCTGGGCGCGACAATCGATGCCGGCACTCGCAGCCCCGATTTCACCAATGTTTACGGACAAGGCACATTGCGTATCGATGGCGATTTCCCGACGGAAGGCAATTACAAAGAGTTCATGTCGAAGAACGGCGGCACAACCGAGTTCTACGGCCCCCATCCGACCAATACTATTACTCAATATGAATATAACAACCTGGTACTCAATTATACAGGCTCGTCAGAAAGTACTTTGCCCGCCGACAAACAGTTGCTTAACATAAACGGCAACCTGACACTGACACATGGTTCGCTGCACTTCAGCGCAAACGGACAAGCCATTCATGTGGGCGGCAACATTAACATAGCAGAAGGCTGTGGTATTTATATTTACGAGGGCGGCGGTCATCATACCGACACATTGCAAGTTGGCGGCAGCCTTATAAACCATGGCACAATAAGAATGACGCATCGCGTTGCTGCCAATTATAACAACGCAATGGCTAAAAGCGACGAGGGCGATGCCGGCCGGGGCATTATCCGCTTTACAGGCGAGGAAGATGCACGCTTTGAGTGCTATGGCGAAACTCGTCTTGCACAACTCTTTCTAACCAAAGGAACCGACCACACTTCACGTCTGACGGTTTATTCCGATAGTTACGACCATTTCAGTCTTTTAGGCAAGGCTAAAGATAGTTATCTCAACAAGGATTTCTCGACAAATATGTATGATATAACCAAATATACCAAACCAATAGGCTTGTGGTGCGGCACACTTGAACTAACGGGTAAGATACGCATACTTTCGCTGTCAGAAGGTGATAATAAAGAAGAAGACGGAATGATGTTCTTTATTCCGAGCACAGCAGGAATGCATATTAACGGCCACGATGTGGAAGTATATGTAAGAACAGATGATGGTAAGGCAAAAGAAAGTTGGGCAAACTTCATATCATCTGGACATTTCCGTATTGACGATGGAAAATTTGACACGCGGGCTGGTTCGGGTATGTCGTTTCGCGGAACAGCGTTTATGGAAATAAAGGGAGGAACAGTGCGTTGCGCGCAATTCCGCCCCGAAAAATCAGTATCCAATGGTATAGTTACTTATATACAATCAGGCGGAAAGGTGATTGTAGACGGACAGGGCGGTTTTGATGCTCCAATGCCGGCCTTCTATATGCCTTTCAGTGCCAATACATTTATTATGACTGGCGGAACCATCGAAGTGAGCAATTCTGGACGCAGCGGTAATTCATCAGGTTCTTCTTCCAAGGGCGGAGCCTTTGTTGTAGGATGCAACCCTTCGACAAGTAGTATTACAGGTGGCGAGATTATAGTGAACACTGGTCGTGTGTCAACAGGTAACAATCCTTGCAACAGCGATTACCTTATATCGTGCGCCATTCCGCTTTGGAATCTGACACTACGCAATGACCGTTTGTATTACAACAATAGTAATGTGGCTTATTCGTACACAGGACACAAACTAAGCGACCACGTTGGTAATGTGCAGAAAACGGATGTTAGTTTCACTTGCGCTACCGAAATCAAAAACGATTTGAGAATATGCGAAAATGTTTTGTTCAAAACAGATGGTAAATCGCTAACCATTGGCGGAAACCTTATAATTGAAGAGGGCGCTACTGTTGAGACTGGCGATAACGAGATAATATTCAACGGCGGCCGTCTGCAGCGGCTTACCAACAACGGCTCTGTGAGCAGCACCGGTGGTGCAGGCTTCTACAGCCTTACGGTAAACAGCGGTACTCAACTGAAACCAGTACAGAACACAACGCTTTACGGCACACTCACTCTGCACGATGGAGCCGAATTGGTTGACGGTGTGTCAAACATAGTCTATACAATCTACGGCAATGCCAATATTAGCGGTGCACACAAGGCTTCGGCATTCAACGGCAGCATTCTCTTTGCCGGCAATGGCAGCCAGACAATAGCGGGTTCCGGCAACGGACTGCTCAACAATGTCAACGTTAACAAATCGGGCGGCACGCTGCAACTCACAGCACCACGCCTTACTATCACCGGCGACCTGCGCCTGTTGAGCAATATTCGCTTCGACATTGGCAATAATAATCTCAACCTTGCCAACACTGCCAACATTTACACTGATGCATACACTGCCACAGCCTTCACTGCCGACCGTATGATTATGACCAGTGGAGGCGCTTCGGCCGAAGGTTTGACACGGCAATACAGCAGTGCACGGAAAAGTATGTTGTTCCCGATAGGTTTGAACCATGGCGGCACCTATTATTATCTGCCAGCCGAAATCAGTTATATGGAAGCAACAACTTTCGGAAGTGTGACAACCCGCGTGGTTGACGGCGCACACCCGTTCAGCGATGCCGGCAACTCACTGCAATGCTACTGGATAACTGATGAGCAGGGTTTTGCAGGAGTCAACAATATCACTCAAAATTACTGGTACGCCACCACAGGGCTTGTTATGGGTACTCTTAGTAACTATGTACCGGCCCGCTACCACGCGGCAGAGTGGGCAACCGAAGGCACTGCCGGTGTGCACAAATCAGATGATGCACGCTATTTCACTTTCGGCGGTGCTGAGTCGGCTTCAGGCCACTACACTTGCGGCGACAAGTCGGAATCAGCCTTTGCCGAGATTATGCATCTCTATTCGTCGAATCTTGCCAACGGCACCAATTGGGACAGCCCGCTGAGTTGGACAACCACCAAAGTAGGTGATGCTCCGACATTCGAAAACGCATCTATTACCTATAAATATAATAGTGCAGACGGAGTGTTCCAGGCAGTTGACGCAAACGGCGACTTTGTCCCCGATGGTGCGACAATGGATTTGGCGGGTGCAGCCAATTATCTTGTTCCGACAGCCACAACAGCAGTAACCATTGGTTCGGGAGAGCACAACCACACCATTGTGATGAATGCCGACGGTCAGGGTTGCGCAAGCCTTACTTTGGCCGATGGTTCAACACTCGATATGGGCGTTACTGTCGACCACAATTTCCCGCTTGTCGATGTCGAGACATACGGTGCGGGCAAGTTGGTTATTGGTTCTGCCTACTTCCCAAGTGGCGACTTTGTGAAATTCCTTGGCGCAAACGGCGGTACGGTTGAGTACCAAAACAACAGCGGTGCTGCATTTGCGATGCCAACCATCAGCACCTGCCGCAATCTTGTCATCAGCGGTGCGGATGCCGTGGAATTGCCCAATGCCGACATTCATATTTACGACAGCCTGACGGTGAATGGGCAAGCGCAAATACTGGGCAGCACATCGCGTAACATTACTATTGACGGAAATCTCAATATTATATCCGGCCAAATGCTTATCAACTGCTCGACATCGCAAGCAATGGTTATAGGTGGCGATGTCAAGGTGGCAGAGGGCGCTGCGTTCGCTACTGGCGCTGATGGTGCTGATAATTTGGACCACAACATACAGATAGGCGGAAGTCTTGAAGCCAATGGCCAATTCCAACAATACTCTGGTAACAAGAAAAACCGTATTCTTCTGACATTTGTTGGTACTAACACGGCTTACATTAAAGGTTCGGCCAAAATCACAGTCTGCACCATAACTTGCGACAAGGGTAGTGATATGTCATCATACCTGATTATTCAAAACAAAGAACTGAATTCTATCAGTAATAAAGATTTGCTGAACCTTAAGAACGGTACTTGTCAAATAGACATAGGTGACGGTAACACGATCAATCTTTCGACTCAAAAAAATGTTATAGTAGAGTCAACGGCTCGCTTGTCAATAAAATCAGGTACTTCGATAATTGCTTTTCATACAAGTACTTATCATTTAATTCTGAATGGAGCGCTGGAAGTACTGGGAGGTAAACTTTATATTGGCAAAAGCGAATCGGATTACAACCGATATGCATCCATCAAATACTCGCCGGCGGGATTGCCATCAATAACCGTCAGCGGCGGCCAACTGATTGTGAATGGTGCCATTCGCCGTCAGGATAAGCAGACGCTCGGCTCGCTCATCTACAACCAATCGGGCGGTGAGGTAATCGTGAAAGGCAAAAACAGAAAAGGTGAGAACAGCACGGACAACGACAATATGAACATCGGATTGTTCGAGGTGCTCAACACCGGCGAGTTCAACCTTTCGGGCGGAACATTGAATGTTTGTGCGGTTGACTTTGTAAATGGTGCGAGCGGCACCGCTTCAGGCGACATATTCATTTGTCCTGCCAAATCGAGCAACAGCGGTGGCCAGATTGTTGTGGGCGACGGTTCAACCGTAACCGAACAGAAACTGATTACCAATGTAAGCATCAACAGTCTGAAAATTATGCCGCATGCAACACTTGGTGTGTACACCTATCCGATTGAGGCAAAAGATATTACTATTGAAGACTTTGGCGATTTGCAGTTGCGCGGTCATGCGCTAACCATTCGTCACGGGTTGTATAACAACAATGTGGGTGAAGTGGGAGATGAAAACAAAGGTTTTGAAGTTGGCGACGCCAACCATACCACATACTTTGTAGGTAGCAATATGGAATACAAAGGCGCGAGCGGAAACCGCACATGCTTTGCCAACTTGCAGATTACCGGCTCAATGCAACTTGTGGGCAGCAATTCCGACATTCAAGTCAACAAGAAACTAACGCTAACTTCGAACACTGTAACCGATAATGGTAACACCATAACCTTGATTGGCGACATTGAGAACAATGGTAAATTTGTAAGCAATGCTGAAACTGGAGGTATAAAATTCTTAGGCGAAGGAGCATCTCAATACATTCGCGGCCGCGGTTTTGGCGAGTTTGGCTCGGTAACAGTGGCCAACCCCATGCGAGTTATTTTGAACACCAATGTTACCATAAACAAAAAACTGACACTCGACGGTTTGTTGTATATCAACAATAGTCTGCTCACATTGGGCAAAAACGCAACGGTTGAGGCAGCCGGCAGCAGCCGTTTGGATGAAAACCGAATGATACTTCTGAACGGAGCGCAGGATGACTATGGTGTTCGCAAGATACTTCCGGCAATATCGTCTGGCAGCAGTACCGAAATTCTTATTCCTATAGGTATCGATGGCAATTACACACCAGCCAAGTACATATTTGAGGAGAACAAGGTGGCAGGAGCGTCGATAACGGTGAAAACCATTAACTATTTGAACCGAAACCTTGCCCAAACACCGCCGTCATTCTATTTGGATTATTATTGGTGTGTCAGCACCGCCGGCTTTAACGAAGAAAATGACGAGAATGGCGACACAAACGGCAATTTCAAAGTAACGCAGGAATACCTGTACACTGAAGCACTTATGGTGGATAAGCATACGCATGAAACATCAGAAGCAGATATGTTGCCTGAATATCAGCGTACTTTGAAAAAGAATTCATGGATATCTTTATCTAGTGATTCTTATGTTGATGCCGGAACCCACACAATAACTTTCGGACAGATGGGACACCTTGACGGAGAATATACAGCAGGTGTTGTTGAAACAGGCAAACGATATACGGAACTGCCGTATCTCTACTCGCTTAAAAGTAGTACGTGGGATGACCTGACAATGTGGGGAATAACAGAGGATGGGTGTCCTAATGATAGTCCTTTCTGTGTGGACGGACACTATGCTTTTGTGCCCGACGGTAACCCGATAATCATTCAGAACGGTCATACAGTTGAGGTTGTTGCTGATGGAACGCATGCTTATTCTTTGGAATTTGCAGGTTTGGAAAGCACACTTAATGTGGCCGAAACATTTGGCAACGACTTCGGCCGTATTCATGGTGTCGGAAGGATACAAATGGAGGCCACTCTTGAGCGTCCGTTCATGTTCCCTGCAGGCGACTTCGCCAATTTCATGGCAGACCCAAGGAGCGTTGTGATATTCGACAGTAAAAATCGTGATGGTATTATGGCCAAAACACCTGGCACATCGTCGCAGCCATTGCAGAATGTTATTATAAAAGGCTCGTACAAAACCAAGATTATGGCAAGTGACGCATGGGTAATCAACGGAAATTTAACGTTGGAAGATGGTGCCACACTGGATAACACTGGTTACAATACACCAATCAGAATTGGTGGCAACTGGGTTGACACAACAGGTTCGGCAGGGTTCCTGCCAGGAACTTCGACTGTTGAGTTCAATGGCGACTCAACTCAGCGCATTCTGATAAAACGCGCCGACAATGCCGTGTTCTACGGGCTGGCGATAAACAACAGCGGAGCGGCTGGCAGCGACAGCGTTATTGTTGGCCTAAATACAAAAGACGGTTACAAATCGTTCAGAATAACCAAAAACCTGAACCTGGTTGACGGCTATCTGATTGTCGATACCACACTGCACGCCCCCGTGCTCGCAAGTTCGGCCAGTGTTTCTGGTGCTTCGGCGGCATCGTTTGTCAGTGGCCCGATAGGTAGAGAAATGACGGCTGGTGGTTCTTTCAAATTCCCTGTAGGCCGCAATGGACGATATGCCGAAACACCACTCAGCGGCGTCAGCGAAACAGGTATTTGGATGGTCGATTATGTTGATAGTCTGTATAGCGAGTACAACGACGACGACATGCCAGTTCAGCAGGTGAGCAACGAATATTGGCGTATGTATGCGCCTAGTGCCAGTGCCACGGCAAAAATCGGGCTTCGCTACGACAGCCAAACTTTGCCTTCTGTCAATAAGAACAATGTCAAGCAGTTGGCAAAACTCACCGTTGTTGACCACCCTGACGACATTTGGAACCAACTGGAAAGCACACGCTCAAATTCTACGCTAACCACCGTTACGGCGCAAGTGGCTCAAGGCTACGAGAATGTTTATTCTATCGGCTACATTGGCACCACAGCCCGTTTTGACGAGAGTGCCGAAATCAGTTATCAGATTTGCGACAATGGAGGAAAAGCGCGGATACCAATTTTGTTCACAGGCACTCCCGATTACAATCTTACTTATAAGGTTTCGTATGACGGAAGTGAGGTTAGTCGCAAGAGCGTGACCTTCAGCGGCGATGGCAATCTGACCATTGCAGCAGCCGATTTGGGCTTCCGCAGCACAACAACGCCTTACATTGTTGAACTTGTATCGTTGACCGATGCCAGTGGCGAAGGCTCAATAACTTACCGCAAAAATGGCGCGGGTGTCGATGTTGACAGGATTGAAGTGTATATCTACTACAACGCTCTGCCCGAAATCAGCGGAGATGACGAGGTTGGCCGTGGCGATATGCGTGAATATGCGGTTGTGCCGTATGCAGGCGCGGTTGCTCCATACGCCGACTCGGCCTACTTGTGGACAGGCTCGGGTGTTTCAGCAGTTATTAGCCCTAATAACGAAAGAGAAACCAATGTAACCTTCAATGAAAATGGAAGTTACACACTCAACGCGCAGGTTACTTATAAGTATTCAAACGGATTGAGTTGTACCAACAAACGTGATTTTGATATAAGCGTTTTGCCTGAACCGACACCGCACATTGTGACGGCTTACGGACTCAATGCCTGCACAGGAGCAGAAACAGGCAGAACCTATACATACTCAACAACAGCAGTTCCAAACCATAGTTACGAATGGACGGCCACCAATGGTGAAATAAAATCGGGTATTAATAGTAATGTTTGCGTGGTGGAATGGTTCGTTGGCGAAACCGAAGGCACACTTGAAGTAAAAGAGTGGATTACTACGAATTCGGAAATCAGCGGTACGGATACGAAAAATGTTACTCTCTATCCTGTTCCGTCACTTAGCGATGTAACCATTGAAATGCCAGTTGAAGTTTGCTACGGCACAGGCGCCGACATTAAAATCAGCGCTAAAGATGGTTATAGTTTCAAGGTTTACGATAATTCCAACAATGCTGCTCTCAGTGGTGACATATCGAGCGGTGACGAACCATTCTTGTTGTCAACCACTTCATTTACTAAAGAACAGAGTATTTACCTTGTAGTTAAGAACGATGGTTGCAGCAAGCAGACGCTTCCCCAAACCGTTGGTGTTGAGTTGGCCCCCGATTTAAAACTTGAAGAGATTCCTGCTTTGTATATTGGAAAATCAGCGGTGTTTGGCTATACTAACCAAAACACGCTCACATCAATGAGTTATAGTTTTAACTACGACGATGGCACTGTTATTGGAACAACGACATTGTCAAGTCCTATAGAAATCAATGTACCGGTAACACTTGAAAATTTGAAGGGTGTATTGCATGTTACATCTAACGAAGGAGATTTGAGTTGCTCTGCCGATTATGTTATAAATAAACCTGTATCGCAAGAGTACTTGTGGAAAGGTCTTGATTCTAATTGGGACGTGGCCACAAACTGGTGGCCAGACGCAGTGCCGACAGAAGCAAAATCTGCTCATATAAGCGTTGACGGAAAACGGAACGCCTGGCCAACGATCTCAGCCTCAGCAAGTGTTAATACTCTGACAATTGAGAGTGGAGCAATGGTAAATGTCGCTAAAAACGAAACTCTCACCATCTACGGTGATGTTGATTGCGCAGGTGTATTTGACGGCGAGGGCATTGTTGCCTTCACCGATGCCGAGCACAATATTTCTGGTTCTTCGGTATCTTTTGCCAACCTGACCAACAACGGAACTGTTACGGCTGCCAATGGTATCTCGGTTAACGGCACTCTCAACAACTTGGGCCACTTTGTTGGCGATGGAATTGTCAGCATGTCGTCGGGTGCGACACTAGAAGGTAACGGTTCGTTCCGAAACATTACCTTCAACAATGCAGTTGTGGTTAAGGGCAAACCAACCATCAATAAAGAAATGACGATGAACGGAGTTGTTACTGCCGAAGATCAGATAAATATTGGTCCCGAAGGCTCAATGAAGGGCAGCGGTTGGGTTGATGGCGCTGTTCATAAGAGATGGGGCGATTCCGATAAGTTATTGTTCAAATTCGTGGTTGGTAGCAGCGACCATGCAGCACCAGTTGGAGTTACACCAACAGCAAATGGCGCGGAGTTCACAGCAAATTACACGTTTACTGGCGGAGCCGACCCGATAACTGAAGGCGAGATTGACGGCATGACGCGCGTCAGCGCCATGGAGTCATGGGATATCAAGGGCTCAACATCCAGCCGCATAACGCTTTACATATCGGAGTTCAGTGGAGTCACCGAAAAAAACGGAAGCGTTTCGCCTGGGTTGGTTATTGCGCACGAGAAGAGCACTGGTGTTTGGGAAAAACTTGATGCGAGTGTATCTGGCAAGTCAATAACCACCAGTGACCCGGTTTCATCGTATAGCGCGTTCACATTCGGAACAACAAATGCGGACGAAGCGATCCATCCGCTTCCTGTCACTTTCGCAGCCTTTACCGGTCGCCAAGATGGCAACAGCATTGTGCTCGAGTGGACAACCCTTTCTGAGAAAGACAACGACTACTTCGAGATTGAGCGCTCGACCGATGGAGTCAACTATGTGGCAATTGGATTTGTTGATGGCGCCGGAAATTCGGCAGGCCGCATCGATTACAACTTTGCCGACAACTCGCCAGAGAGCGGCTACGCTTACTATCGTCTGTCGCAGGTTGATTTTGATGGCACACGCGAGTATGCCGACAGGATTGTGACTGTTTACTACACCAGCGGCAAACTTAGAAAACTGGTTGTGGTACCGAACCCGACAAACGGTTTGTTCCGCGTCAGTGCTTCGGGCTCAATGGCTGGTGGCAGAATTGAGTTGTTGTCGCAGTCAGGCACGGTAATCCGCATCATCAACATCAGCAGTTTCGATGCCACTGTCGACATCTGCGATTTGCCAAACGGAATTTACGTTCTGCGGTTTGTGACCGATACAAACATTCTGCAGCAGAAAGTTGTGAAATACTAAAACCTACAGCAGTCAGGAATAACGAAAGCCGAATCAGCAATGGTTCGGCTTTCGTGTTTTGTTGAATTTGATGCGTAGGTAAACCAACGCCAATCATTATCAATGATGGTGTTGGCATTGCTTTTTGCGCTGAAAGTAACAGTTGTCAGCGCTGATTTAATGCATAATATGGTGCAATTCAGCCATAATGGTGTTTGATTAGCACACCAAAACGACCTTTTATCCCACTTTTTAGTTTAATAATCAAAAACATGAGAAACAAAAGCGCATATAATTCGTATTAAAAATCTGCGGGAAAATTTGTTCAGTAATTTTATGGGTTAAAATTGAGGAGGGCAGGATTATGAAAAGTAATGTTTCAAATATGGCAACAATGGCTAAAATCAGAGTTTTTGGTCTTTTGACACTGGCGCTTGTTTTTGGAGTGAACAACGAGGCTTGGGGAGAGGATTTTCTTCCTTTAGTAAGTAAGACCAACATAACATATACATCAAATGGAACTGGAGAAGATTGGGTAAATGCTGCAAACTGGACTCCAGACAGATCTGACGGAGGGTATTTCCCAGGACAAGCATTATTTAATAATAGTCCAGACGGAAATTTTGGTCGAGGTATAGTAGTTGTAAATAAAAAAATAACGATGGGAGATATAAGCAATTATATCTACGATAACCGAACTAAAACATACACAACGGTATCTCTC
>JAEEGL015178788.1_pt1 | contig 15022 bp, 14 predicted proteins | sample 9134231 | NCBI WGS metagenome assembly JAEEGL01 (sample SAMN16246548, study PRJNA631951) | gut metagenome | biome: gut microbiome; feature: rumen; material: fiber-attached | host: Bos | place: Iran: Karaj | collected 2018-10 | reverse complement strand
TACAATGGCCGGTCTGTTTCGTGATATAGTAGGGATTATACAACAAACTGCCAAGAAAATCAAGAGGAAAGTAGAACAAATGTTCGCAGTATTTGTAAGAAGGATGGGCATCAGTGTCCGACAGCAGGGACCGGGTGGCGGGGCTTAGGGTTTTCGCTTTCATTCTGCGGATCGATGTGATATACTTTCCGGGAGATATTGAAATGATGGTGGATGCGATGAGAAGCGTAAAAAGGATTTTTTTGAATATTTGGAAGGACGTAAAGCGCTACCGGTCCGGGGTTTTGGCGCTGGCGGTGTATTGCGCCGTCACGCATATTTTCTTTCACACTATTTGTCCGGTGGCACTGGTGTCGGGTTTCCCCTGTCCCGGGTGCGGCTTGACCCGGGCGTTTTCGCAGCTCATCACGCTACACTTTGTGGCTGCTGTTAATATGCATGCCTGCATAGTGCTGTGGGTGCCGCTCATCATCTGGATGGCGGTAAGGCGCTGGGCCTTTGAAAAGCCGGGATTTCCGGTGGGGCCGCTGGTCGGGGTCATGATCATCACCGTTGTTTATTATGTGTGGCGCATGGTGACGATCTATCCTTACCGGCTTCCCATGGTATTTCGTGAGAAAAACCTGATAAACATTGTACTGCGGGCATTTGCGGGCCGCTGAAGGAACGGGTGCGACGGTCGGGCCCGTGTGATCTTACGCTGGATGTTGGTGGGATGTTGTGTGATTTTTGCTTGCAGTATGCCGGCGGATAGTATATACTATGTGTGATGTTTATCACTCATTATTGGAGGAAAATTATGATCTGTTCAAAATGCGGCTCAAATTGTGCTAACGATACGAAATTCTGCCCTATCTGCGGCACTGCTTTCCCCGCACAGGATGTTTTTTCGGGTGCTGCAAGCCAGGAAACCCAGGCTGCGGACACTTCAAGTACGCAGTATACTCAGGGCTATAACCAGCAGTACAATCAAAACCCGTACAACCAGCCCCGTCAGGATTACGGCTATACAAATCCCCAGGAGCTTACGGAAAGCAGCCTTCCCGAGAACCTTCGCCCTCTTTCACCCTGGGCATATCTTGGTTACTGGCTGCTGTTCAGCATGGTTCCCTGCGCCGGCATCATCCTTGCTTTCGTGTTCGCGTTTGGCAACGGTGAGAACGTAAATAAGCGTAATTTCGCAAGGTTCTACCTTATAACGCTTGCGATCGGGTTTATTATTTCGCTGTTCCTCGTAATTCTTATGACTACTCTTGGATTTACGTTTACCAACGCGTTGTACCAGTACGGCGGATTCTATTAAAATGAAATAGGGCCGAAGGGCTTGGAAAAGCCGGTCGACAGAGCCTGAAGAAAAACTTCGGCTTTGCCGGCCGGCTTTTGTTGTCGCCTGGCGGCGCACGTTTCAAAACCGCCCCGGCGTTTACAGCATCGGTGAAAAAACGCGGAAAATGGCGGTGATCAGTTTCGTCAGCTTCAGATGGTAGTCGTTGGCGATGGGTTCGGACTCAGCAAGGATATTTAAGTAATCCTGCTTCATTTCGCTAAGGCACGGGGTGTAGAAGAGTACCGCACCGTCCTCGTAATGGTGGACAAGGCTGCGGTAGTCAAGGTTGATGGTCCCCACGAAGGCGGCATCGTCGTCTATGAGCATCATCTTGGCGTGCATAAAGCCCGGTGTATATTCGTAAATCTCTACGCCTGCGTCCAGCAGGTATTCGTAGTTGGATTTCGTGATGCCGAAAACAATGAGTTTGTCGGGAATGTGCGGCGTTACGATCTTAACCTCCACACCCCGCATAGCCGCAATCCGAAGGGCATTGAGCAGCGTGAAATCCGGTATGAGGTAAGGCGTTGTGATCCAGATGCGCTCCTTTGCCGCGGAAATGAGGTTCAGGAAGTTGTTTTCGCCGATGCGCTCGGAGTAGAAGGGGCGGGGACCGTCGCCGAATATCGCTATGGCGCCGGGTTCGTCCGGAAATGCGGGCGCATCCTGTTCCAGGAAAGAAGCGTAATCCGAATTCCTCTTGGTCTGCTGGTCAAAGGATATGAGGAAAAGCTTTGTAAGGTCGTCAACGGAGCGGCCTTCGATCTTGATGGCATTGTCTTTCCAGACGCCAAGGCGATGATCGACATTTATGTACTCATCACCGATGTTGAGCCCGCCGGTGTAGCCTACTTTGCCGTCTATCACTGCGATCTTGCGGTGGTCACGGTTGTTGTAGATGCCGGAAACAATGGGAATGAAAGGGTTGAATTTGATGCACCGGATTCCCTCTTTGCAAAGGGTTTTGTAGAAGTTGCTGCGCAGCTTGCCCAGAGTCCCCATTTCGTCATAAATGATGCGCACGTCCACGCCTTCTGCCACTTTTTCCAGAAGTATCCGATGGGTCTCGTCCCACATCTGCCCGGGATCGATGATGAAATACTCAAGAAAGATGAAGCGTTTCGCCTTTTTCAGCTCTTTTTTGAAGTCCTCGAAAAACTCTTCGCCGATGGGGAAATATGAGATCCTGTTGCGGAGCCGTGCTCCGTCTGAGCCGTTTGCCACAAGGTATTGCTCCACTCCGTAAAAACGGTCCAGGTATTCCTGCGTGTCCTCATCGTTTGCGGAATAGCCGGAGAGTTCGGCAGCGATCTCGCTTAAGCGCCTGTGGGTGCGGGCGGGGATGGTTGGGTTTGCGAAGAGTACATAGAGGGTGGCGCCGAAGATGGGCAGCAGCATTATCAGTATCAGCCAGGGGACCTTGTACTCCGAGGGTTCCACTTTGTTGATGATGATCAGCACCAGTACCACCGAAAGCACGATGCTGGCTGTCTGGAACCACACAAACACTTCGGCCGCTTTATACGCAAAAAAAACCATGGCCGCAACCTGAAGCGAGAGCAACAGAAAGGACAGGGCTATTTTGCTGAAGAGCATTTTGAAGATCTTGAGTAGTTTTATACGCATGTTATCATCTCCGTTAACCTGTTTAAGGGGGACGGCCGGAGCCGGATCTTGGACCTTAAACATGGCGGTAATGCACTGACCGCTTACAATAAAGTGTACATATATTTTCTGAAAGGTCAACATTTATTTGCAAAGACGGTGGGAAACTTGTATTATGGAGAAAACGGAACCATCGGTCATGTACCGGATGATCGACCGGCTGAGAGGAAATATGAAAAGGCTGACTGATTTCATAAAACATCATATCATACTGTGTATAACGGCTATTATCGCGACGGCGTTCATCATAGCGGTCGTTCTTGTGTTTGCGCATAGAACCGGAAACCGGGCAAAGCCCGCACTTGTTGTGGTCTCGCCGCATCCGAAGGCTTTTATAATCCCGCTGCTAAAGGAATTTGAAAACGAAACGGGGATAAAGACAGAGGTGATCAGCCTTGGAACATCCACTGCGCTTAAGCGTATCATGGAAGATAAGGATGTGGACGTCCTCTGGGGAGGCTCTGTTCTTTCCATCAGTTCCTACGAGGACCTATTCTTGGCATATACGACACCGAACCGCAGCGCTTTTGACGAGAGCTTTGAAAACGTGGATGAGCGGATCACCTGCTTTACGCTGGTGCCCAGCGTTATCATGATAAATACGGACCTGATAGGTGATATTGAGGTAAAGGGCTATAAGGACCTGCTGGATCCCCGGCTTAAGGGACGTATAGCTTTTGCAAGCCCCGAAAGATCCTCGTCTTCTTTTGAGCATCTTGTGAACATGCTTTATGCGATGGGAGAGGGTGATCCCGAGAACGGCTTCGAATATGTAAAGGCCTTTTGCGAAAACCTTGACGGTGTGCTGCTCTCGAGCTCATCCGAAGTATACGAAGGTGTCGCAAACGGGAAATATACGGTTGGCCTGACCTTTGAGGAAGCTGCAGTGACAATGCTAAAGAGCGACAAGCATATAAGCATCGTCTATATGGAAGAGGGCGTTGTGTTTACGCCCGACGGCATCTGTATCAGCAAACTTTCGGAAAGAAAGCCGGAGGCCCGGGCGTTTGTTGATTTTATGACATCTAAGAATGCCCAGCGGTTCATCACCGCCAACCTTGGACGAAGGAGTGTCAGAACGGATATAGTCGAGTCCGGGATCGTTGCGCCGTACGATTCAATAAAAAGGATAGAAGTGAACAAAGACCGCGTTATCACGAGTAAAGACGGATGGATCGCGCGTTTTTGCGAGATCTTCAAGCGAGGTGAGCCATGAATAAAGAGACGGTTTGCTTTCGCGACAGCATAAGAAAGACTTTTATAAGCTATTCCATAGTTCCGGTGGTTGTGACGGCCCTTGTGCTTCTTGCGATCACGGGCTTTGCCTGGAATTATTCCGTAACTTACAGGAACGAGAAGGAAAACCATGAAACTGCGGAAAAACTCGCGCAGGTAACAAGTATCTGGTATGAGATGCTGAGTGAAGCGGGAGAGGATTACCTCAGGAACGGCTGCACTGTTTCGAAGGACAGGCTTGCAAGGATCCTGTACGAAAAGTGCGGTGAACTTGGTGAGACCGGCAACCTTGTGATGCTTACGCCCGATGGTACGGTGCTGTATACCTCTGTGGGTACGGTGCCGTATTACCTTAGCGGAGCGCAGTATGCCGACTGGGGAATACTCCATAAAGTCCGCGAAGCCTTGGGTATCACCGTGACGGCTCTTTCAGAGGGTAATATCTGTATGGGGAAGGCGGTTTACGATAAGGACGAACTCAAGTGTATGATCGTTTATATCTCTCCGGATGAGGTGCTGCGCCGCATAACGGGGAAGGTGGAGCGCTTTTTTGCCATTACGGATGAGAAGAGCTGGATATATTCCGAAAACAACAAAATGCTCTCGGATGAATACGGGAAACTGGCGAAGGAGTTTGACACGGACACTGGGTATCTCAAGGTTCAGGGCAAATTGTATTATCTTTGCAGGACGGTCACAAAAACAGGACTTACTGTCTGCACCGTCGACGATATGAGCGACCACATAAGAGTATTTCTACTCCTTATAGGCGTGGTAGTACTGGTATTTGCGGGGATCGTGTTCATTACTTACAAGAGTACCGACGCAAGTTCGGAGAAATACACCGCCGATATAAGGAGGATCGAGGCAGCGTTCGAATCCGTTTCAAAGGGTGATCTTGATGTGAGGCTCAATACCGACAGTTCAAGAGAATTCACGACTATCGGAAATGATTTCAACGAGATGCTCGAAAGCCTTAAGGAGCAGATCGCGGAAAACAAGGAGCTGGCCACGGATGTGGCGTTTGCGCAGCTGAAAGAGCTCGAAAGCCAGCTGAATCCGCATTTCCTCTTTAATACCCTGGACAATATCAGATTTATGGCTAAGATCGATGCCGAGGCAGCGGACAAGATGATAGTTTCGCTTTCGGGAATCCTGCGATATACGATAAGGGATAAAAGAGAAGAAGTTACGCTCCGCGAGGATCTGAACAACCTGCAGAATTACCTGAATATCCTGCAGATACGGTTTAATAAGCGGTTCAAATATACCATGAATTTCGGTGATGACATGATGGACTGCCTTATCCCGAAACTGCTTTTGCAGCCCCTGCTGGAGAATGCCATCAAACACGGCTTCGGTACAAAAGAAAAGCTTCTTGTGACCATCAGCGGATACAAGATAACGGACAAGCTTGTAGTTGTATGCGAAGATGACGGAGCGGGTATTGCAGCGGATAAACTGAAAGAGATACAGGAGGCGCTGGCAAAGGACGATAATGAAACGGCACACTACGGCCTTTACAACATACACAGGCGCATAAAACTAATGTATAAAGGAAATTACGGTCTCGACATTGATAGTAAAGAGGGTGAAGGGACGCTCGTGAGGATCGTGCTGCCAAAAAGAGAGCGGTAGCATCCCGCGGATCCAAGGGCGGGATATCTTTTGACGGGAGCGTCAAAATGCGGTTAATACGGAGGAAGGTCAATGTACAGGGTTTTGATAGTAGAAGATGAGGACATAATAAGAAAAGGGATAGCCTACACCATGGACTGGACATCCTGGGATTGCACCATTGCGGGAGAGGCCGCCAACGGTGGTGAAGGACTTGAAAAGATAAGGGAGTTAAAGCCTGATATTGTGCTGGTCGACATAATGATGCCGGTCATGGATGGTATAACTATGGCCAGAGAGGCTCTCAAGGAGGTGTCCTTTAAGACGGTGATCCTTACAAGCTATGCGGATTTCGATTATGCGAAGCAGGCTATAGACCTGAATGTATCCGCATATCTTATGAAACCCGTGGATAGCGGGGAACTTAAGGCCGCCATCGAAAAGATAAAGGAGGAACTCAAAAAAGAACGCTATTACGAGCAGTTCAACGAAAAGCAGAAAGCACTTGATAATCCGGAAAACATCTTTATCAAGGAGGATTCGGACAATGAATATGTGCGATATGTGCTTGAGGCCACAAAGAAACATTATGCCGAAAAGATAAGCATTGAAGCGCTTTCTGCAAAGATCGGAGTATCAGCCAGTTATCTTTCCCGCAAATTCAAGGAGGCCACAGGCACAAGTTATCTGGATTTCCTGAACAGGTTCAGGATAAGTCAGGCGGTGAAGTTCCTGCAGACAGGAAAATACAAGGTCTATGAGGTTTCGGAGATGACGGGCTTCACGGATTACAAGCACTTTAATGCAGTATTTAAGCGGTATACGAATACCGCACCGTCGGAATTTATGAACTGAAAACGGGAAAACGCAGAAACACAGCATGTACTTTCGAAAGGAGTACATGCTTTTTTTGCCTCGGGAAACTGTTCAGAAATTCGGATAATAAAACAGAAAAATGGGTATAGCCCGCAGCCGTTTTGTTGTATCCTTGAAGCATCAGATGACGGTCATGATCCATACGACGCAGACGTCATCCGGAAAGGAGAAAATTTATGAAAAAACTAATGGCACTTTTATTGGTCGCCGTTATGGTGATCGGTATCGTCGGCTGTGGCAAGAACGAGCCTACCTCAACAGGCACGCCTTCAAATAACAGCCCCGAAATGCAGAAGCTTATTGATGCGGCAAAGGCAGAGGGTGAGCTTGTTGTTTACGGTTCCTGCGAAGAAGAGTATCTCGCGGCTGCATGCGACAACTTCAAAAAGCTTTATGGCATTAATGTAAAGTATCAGCGTCTTTCAACAGGCGAGGTACAGAGCAAGATCGAAGAAGAGAAGGGTAACCCTTCCGGCGACGTTTGGTTCGGCGGCACAACCGATCCTTATAACGTAGCGGCAAGTGAAGGCCTTCTTGAGAAGTATGAGGCGATCAATGCAGCTAACCTTTCGGACAGCATGTACCGTGATAAAGACGGCTGCTGGTACGGTATCTACAAGGGTATCCTTGGCTTTATGGTAAACAAGGATGAACTTGCCCGCAAGGGTCTTGAAGCTCCCAAGGACTGGCAGGATCTGCTCGATGAAAAATACAAGGGCCTCATCTGGCTTTCCAACTACAACACAGCAGGTACGGCCAAGCTCGTTGTTAACACCATGATCCAGAAGTACGGTCATGACGAAGGTATCAACTATCTTGTTAAGCTTGATAAGAACATCGAAGTTTACACCAAGTCCGGTTCGGGTCCTTCCAAGAACATCGGTACAGGCGAATGCGTTATCGGTATCGGCTTCCTGCATGACGGTATCACCCAGATCAAGGATAACGGTTACGGCAATATCCAGCTTATCATCCCTTCGTCGGGAACTTCGTTCGAAGTCGGAGCAACCGCTATCTTCAAGGGTGCTAAGCACATGAACGCGGCAAAACTCTGGATCGAATATGCACTCAGCCCCGAGTGTGTTGAGCTCGGTGCAAAGAACGGTTCCTACCAGTTCCTCGTTATCAAAAACGCTAAACAGCCTCAGGAGGCTGCAGACTTTGGCCTTGATCCCAACAACGTTATGAAGTATGACTTTGAAGATGCAAAAAATAATACCAAAAAATATGTTGAAGAAGTTATGAAGGCACTCGGTGATGCAGCTGACGATCGTTTCAAGACACAGTAATGATCGGATTTCGGAGCGAATGCGGAATGCATTCGCTCCATTTTTAGTATTCGGTTAGGAGGTAAAAATGGCAAAGAGTCAAAGTGCCAGCCTTGACAGGAAAAAGCTTATGGGCGACCCCATCATGGTCACTACCATAATTCTTTTGATCGTGTTTTTGACTGTATTTATACTCTATCCCCTTGCGATATTGCTCGTTGACAGCTTTGTGGACGGATCGGGGCTTACGATCGATATCTTCAAGAGGATAATGGGGCTGTCAAACTTTAGAAAAGCCATCACGAACACCCTGAAAGTGGGGTTTGTGGTAGGTATAGCGTCTGCTCTCATAGGTCTGTTGTTCGCCTATGTTGAAGAATATGTAAAGCTTAAGACGAAGTTTATGGGTGGGCTTTTCAAACTTGTATCCATGCTTCCGGTGGTTTCACCGCCTTTCGTTCTTTCGCTTTCGATGATAATGCTTTTCGGTAAAGCGGGCCTGATCACAAGATATTTACTGAAAATATATGATAACAGCGTATATGGTTTTTGGGGTATTGTAATAGTTCAGACGCTCACTTTTTTCCCTGTCTGCTACATGATGCTGAAGGGTCTTTTGAAGAATATAGATCCTTCGCTGGAAGAAGCGGCAAGAGATATGGGCGCATCAAGATTTAAGGTATTCATGACAGTAACACTTCCGCTGATACTTCCGGGTCTGGGAAACGCATTCCTGGTAACATTTATCGAATCTATCGCGGATTTCGCAAACCCCATGATCATCGGCGGTTCTTACGATACGCTGGCAACCACCATCTACCTGCAGATAACGGGTGCTTACGATAAGCAGGGAGCAGCCGCAATGGCAGTGGTCCTCCTTGTTATCACGCTCCTGATGTTCGTAGTGCAAAAGTATTATCTGGAAAGAAAGAGCACTGCAACCCTTTCGGGAAAGGCTTCCCGCGAGAGGATGCTGATCACGGATAAGAGCGTTACCGTACCGCTTTCCGTTATGTGCTCGGCACTTGCGATCTTTGTTATCATGATGTATGTGTGCGTGCCTTTCGGAGCACTGTTTAAGACCTGGGGGTACGATTTTCACCTGACATTCAAGTGGTTCGGTCTTGTATTCACAAAATACAAGGGATTTAAGGCCTTCAAGGACAGCTTTATCCTGTCGCTGATCTCGGCGCCCATCACCGCTTTGCTGTCAATGATCATATCTTACCTTGTGGTAAAGAGAAAATTCAAGGGAAAAGGCTTTATAGAGGCGGTTTCCATGCTTGCCATGGCCGTTCCGGGAACCGTTCTCGGTATCGGATATATCCGGGGCTTTTCGGGCGGACTTTTCGGGTCAGGCATCCTTAAAGGCCTCTACGGTACGGGTGCGATACTTGTTATCGTATTCGTTGTACGAAGCCTTCCGACGGGAACCAGAAGCGGTATTTCCGCTTTGAGACAGATAGACAAGAGCATAGAGGAGTCGGCATACGATATGGGTGCTGACAGCTTCAGAGTGTTCATGACGGTCACACTCCCGCTCATCAAGGACAGTTTCTTAAGCGGTTTTGTTACTTCTTTTGTACGAAGCATAACGGCGATCAGCGCCATCATCCTGCTGGTTACACCATCTTATCTGCTCATTACCGTTCAGATCAACGAATTTGCGGAAAAAGGTTCTTACGGCATTGCGTGCGCATTCGCTACGATACTGATAGCAATAACCTATGGCTCTGTATTGATCATGAATTGGGTGATAAGACGTTTCGGCACCAGTCGTCGGGTTAAAGTTAAAGAGGGATCGTAAGAACCGTTAAGGAGGATAAAATGGCTAAAGAAAAAAAGGGCGTACGCCTTGAACACATATCGAAAATCTATAAAGATCCCAAGACCGGCAAGGAATTTTACGCCGTTAAGGATGCAAATCTAACCATCGAACCCGGCAGTTTCGTAACATTACTTGGTCCTTCCGGCTGCGGTAAGACCACAACTCTCCGTATGATCGCCGGTTTCGAGAGCCCCGATGAGGGCGAGATCTATCTCGGGAACGAGCCTATTAACGCGCTTACACCGAATAAACGCGATACCGCCATGGTTTTCCAGAGTTATGCGCTTTTACCGCACTACAACATCTTTGACAATGTTGCTTACGGTCTTAAACTCAGGAAAATGGATAAGAACGTGATAAAGCAGAAAGTTACGGATATACTTGCTCTTGTTGGACTTGAAGGCATGGAAAACCGCATGACGAACCAGCTTTCGGGCGGTCAGCAGCAGCGTGTTGCGCTTGCAAGGGCGCTTGTTATCGAACCCGGCGTGCTGCTGTTCGATGAACCTCTTTCAAATCTTGACGCAAAGCTCAGGGTTTCAATGCGTACGGAGATCAGAAGGATCCAGCAGGAGGCGGGCATCACCGCGATCTACGTAACACATGACCAGAGCGAGGCAATGGCCATTTCGGATAAGGTCATAATCATGAACAAAGGTATTGTTGAGCAGATATCGACTCCGCAGGACGCTTACTATTATCCGAACAATCAGTTTGTTGCGGATTTTATCGGTGAAGCAAATTTCCTGAAGGCTACTGTTGAGGGACAGGATATCGTGAATATCAACGGCTCCAGGGTAAAGTGCGCTACAGGAGCACTCCCGGAAGGCAGGGAATGCAATGTGGTCCTTCGTCCCGAGGGGGCAAAGCTGTGCGATGAGGGGAGTCTTAAGGTAAAAGTCACATATTCATGCTTTATGGGGCCTTATCAGGATTACCATGTAACAGTTGGTGACACGCTTGTAAAGATCCAGGATTACAACCCAAGAAATTCAAAGATATACAAGGTTGGCGATGAAGCATTCCTAAAGTTTGCCGAGAACACATTGTATGCACTGTGATATCGGTGTGAGATGAAAGTTTTGAAAGCGGCATAAAATAGTTATAAAAAAAGACGCAGCCAAAAGCTGCGTCTTAATTTTTGATCATCGTGTATATTGAATGGTCACGCGATCTTGCTCTTTGCGAGCTCGCATACGGACTTGAAGCCTTCTGCATCGTAAACAGCCATCTCGGAAAGCATCTTTCTGTTGATGTCTGCGTTAGCGAGCTTAAGACCGTGCATAAGCTTGCTGTAGGAAAGGTCGTTCATACGTGCTGCTGCGTTGATACGGGCGATCCAGAGTCTTCTGAACTGTCTCTTGCGCTCTTTTCTGCCTGCGAAAGAAGAGGTAAGTGCGCGCATTACAGACTGCTTTGCAACTCTGTACTGGTTGGAACGTGCGCCACGGTAACCCTTAGCAAGCTTTAATACTTTATTGTGTTTCCTTTTAGCGTTTAAACCGCCTTTTACTCTTGCCATAGTTTAGTGTCCTCCTTCTTTACAGATACGGTAAAATCTTCTTCATTGTAGCTGCATTTGCACTGTTTGTCATTTCAGCTTTACGAAGATCTCTCTTGGTCTTTCTTGATTTCTTGGTAAGAATGTGCTGCTTACCTGCCTTCTGGCGCTTAAGCATACCTGTTCCGGTAAGTTTGAAACGCTTGGATGCTGCTCTGTTAGTTTTTAACTTCGGCATAATAAAAACCTCCTTAAATATGTTCGCTTTTGCTTATTTCTTTTTTTCTGCCAGGAACATCATCATGCTCCTGCCTTCCATTTTGGTGGGCTTATCGAGGGCCGCAACATCTTCTACCATGGAGAAGAAGCTGTCAAGGATCTCTTTGCCGCGGTCAAGGTGAGCCATCTCACGGCCGCGGAAGCGCAGAGTGACCTTAACCTTATCACCCTTGGAAAGAAACTTTCTTGCGGCGTTTGCCTTGGTGTTAAGGTCATTGTCGTCGATGTTGGGCGAAAGGCGGATCTCCTTGAGTTCGGAAGTCTTCTGATTCTTCTTGGCTTCCTTTGCCTTGCGTGTCTGTTCATAACGATATTTGTTGTAATCAATAATTCTGCAAACAGGCGGTTCTGCCTTGGGCGCGATCTTTACGAGGTCAAGTCCTGCCTCCTGCGCCAGTCTGTAGGCTTCCCTTGAGGAAACGATACCGAGCTGTTCTCCGTTTTCTCCGATCAGACGGACCTCTTTGTCCCTGATCTGTTCATTGATCATTAAATCGCTAATGGCTTTATACCTCCAAAATAGTATAGCGTAAAAAAGAAAAAAGCAGATGCAGAACATCCACTTTGGTCTTAACGCAATCCTTAAAGGAATTATTCGAAAAAACGTGAACCCTTTTGCATAAAAGCTTGGGGTGAGAGTGGAAACTCTGCTTGGCTGTTTCTTTACAGCTTGGTTATTGTAACATCCTGTTTAGCAGTTGTCAAGGGGAATTTAAAAAAGTTTTGGCTTAGCAAAGTTTTTGCTTCAAAAGACTATTGAGAGTCCGGCGGCTTTGAAGGCTCCGGGGGATCGCTTGGCTCCGGAGACTCTGTGGGCACAGGAGTTACAGAGGGCTCAGGGGGCTCTGTGGGCCCGGGAGTCCCTGTAGGTTCCGGCGGCAGTGTTGGAGTGGGTGTTTCTGTCGGCACCGGAGTTTGTGTGGGCTCAGGGGTCGCAGTGGGCGCAGGCGTAAGCGTCGGCTCCGGAGTCGGCGTTGCTGTTACGGTGTAAGGTGTCGGCGTCGGAGTCGGTGTGGTTGTGGGCAGCGGTGTAGGCGTAGGTGTAGGAAGCGGGCTCGGTGTGGCCGTAGGAGTGGGCGTCGGGCTCGGTGTCGGTGTTGCGGTCGGCGTCGGTGTGAATGTCGGGGTCGGAGTGGGAGTAGGCCAGGTTGCCTTGTCGTAAAGGTGCAGGAAAGCTGCGATGGCCTTTGCGTCGGCCTCGCCTATCTTTTCGAGCATTCCCGCTTTTCCTATGAAATTGTTGTAATCGTAAGTATTGTCTATGTGGGCGTGCTCGATGATGGTATTGACTATGCCCTTTTCCGCACAAAGGCGGTTGATAAGGTAGCCGTCCATAAAGGCGCCGTTCGGGTAACTGTAGCGTGAACGCTCGCTGCGCCGGTGCATGGTCTCGAGGTTCTCGATCCCCAGGGCTTCAAGTTCCCGCAAAATATAGCTTGCAAGAGTCTTGGACTGTGCCGCCACATTGGATTTCACGGGATATATGCCTTCTGCGCCGCTAAGTTTGCCGTTTCCGGCATCAAAATGGATGCAGACCAGGATATCTGCATTCTTTTCCTGAGCGAAACGCACACGGTATTCAAGGTCGTCTATATCACTGAGGGTGTCGTAAACCCAGTCGCCGGTTCGGGTAAGGTAAACCCGCACGTTGCCGTAATTAGCTTCAAGATAATCTTTGCAGGCGATAGCAACCTCAAGGTTTGCAGTTTTTTCGGGGATACCTTTTGAAACTCCTCCTGGCCAGTTGGCGCCGTGGCCGGGGTCGAGGACAACAACAAAGATGTCATCCCCGTCTTTATCCGCACCGTAAGGCGAGCTAAAGTCCATTCCCGCTTTAACGAGCTGTGTCCTGTAAGGTGTGGGGGTGGGAGCTGTGCCTATGTTCGTGGAGGAAGCCTGGACCCATCCGTAATATGTGATATCTCTGAGGACAACGGCAACTTTGTACCAGGTTTCATTGTATTCGGAAACCCAGGAGTCCGTCACCACTACCCTTGAATCATAGAGAAGCTTGACTATCTTTGGCTGGGTGCGGCCGGGAGCCGGACGCAGATAATCGAATTCGCTCAATCGCCCCTTCTGACCGGAAACACCTGCAAACGCCGTGGGTTTATAGTTTGCGTACTCCGGATAATCCATCCTTATCTCGAGGGATGTGGGCGTGGGTGTATCATGCGAGGGCCCTGTCTGGGCGATGATAGCCTGAGTGGGCGTGGGAACGGGCGTAGGAGTAGGCGTGGGTGTAGGTGTAGGTGTGGGAGTATTTGTGGGACGCGGGGTAGGAGTATTCGTGGGGGTGCTTGTGGGCTTGGGAGTAGGTGTATTTGTAGGCCTTGGAGTCGGTGTATTCGTGGGACGCGGAGTAGGTGTGCCCGTAGGCTTCGGAACGGGGGTGAAGGTAGGGCTTGGAGTGCTCGTGGGCACGGGAGTGCTTGTGGCCGTGGGTAAAGGGGTGTTTGTGGGAGCCGAAGTGGGAGAAGGGGTATTTGTGGGCGCAACAGTAGGAGTGACTGTAGGTATGGGTGTTACGGTCACGGGAACAAGAGGTATTCTGATGGATCCGAGCTCGATGTCAGTGCTGTCGGCCCTGCGGGAGCAGCCGAAAAGAACCACAACAAGGAGCATTGTAAAAAGTAATAAGACTTTTTTCATCCGGTGTCCCTTTTCGGTTGATCATGTCAACAACATCATTTTAACGGAAAAACCTCCCAATGTCAACATAAAAGGGGGTGAAAAGCCACATTTCAGGCGGAATTTCGGGCATTTTCCGAAGGTGGTCTTCCGGTTTCCCTGTAACGGCGCGGGATATGAACCTGTTCATAATAAATTGGGACTAAAAATCGTTATTTTAACAACGGAAACTGTAGATATACAAAGTAAAGTGTGCTACAATATGACGCGGTACGGATAATTCTTCCGAAAACCATCCGTATGCAACGGGTTGCATACGGATAATTTGAAAATATAACGGAGGTTTAGAATGTTACAGGACATTATAGGATCCAAAACGGGACTGTTTGCCGACGGCGTGCAGACAGTGCTTCGCGGTCAGGAAAACCGCACCCGCCAGGTTGTGCTCCTGAAGGGCAACCTTGTGGCAAATATGCGCAGTGAAGTTAAGGGTATAAACGCGCGCGTAAACAAAAACGGGACTTACGGCTTTGCTTCCATCGCAGAGTACTCACCCGAGGCTGCGGAGAAGGTCATCAAAGCTGCAACGGAAAATGCTGTTTTCCTTGCAAAACACTCGGGCAGGGATATCATCCTCCCGGCTTCTGCAGGCACGGGCACACTGCCCCTCAATACAGACATCGTTGATACCGAGCAGAAGGAGATAATCGAGCTCTGCCAGACCATCGACAAGCACATTGATGAGAAGTATCCGGATCTTACAAGCCGCACTGTTATCTACTACGAGGATTCCC
>JAEEGL012382945.1_pt1 | contig 15022 bp, 14 predicted proteins | sample 9134231 | NCBI WGS metagenome assembly JAEEGL01 (sample SAMN16246548, study PRJNA631951) | gut metagenome | biome: gut microbiome; feature: rumen; material: fiber-attached | host: Bos | place: Iran: Karaj | collected 2018-10 | reverse complement strand
GTTATTTAGCATATCCCAATCATAGGATACATATTCTACAAATGTTTCACCCTTCAGTTGATTTATAGTCTCGTCGTACTCAGCAGAATGGTAGTCGTTTGGTAAGTAAAACCCCCTGAATGAGTAATTCGCAAAATTAAGAACAAGGAAGAATGCGAGTATTATTAGTGAAGCAAGGTGTTCTTTTTTTGCTTTCTTTTGGAGTGCTTTTCTAAATACTATAAAGGCATCCAACAGAAATATGAAGCCAACAGGTGAAATATATCTGCTCGCTGAAAATGGAGCTATTTTTCCCACAATGACCAAATATAGGAGACCTACGACAGACAAGGCGATTTTGTAAGACCAGCGTAACTCACGGGTTTTAATTTTCTTGATAAGTAAAATAATACCAATAATAACGAAAATAATTGTCGAGCCGAAAAAAATGGTTTCGTCTACAACGGAAAACATGCTAAAGATTCCTTTGAGGCTGGAGATAGAAGCTGCGTTAGTAAGAGCTTCTTGTCCTCTATGACTGCGAAAAAGATGTCCAAGTATGTGATGCCATATCAGAAGATATATTACTCCTGAACTTATAAATGTAATCAAACAATTTTTTAATGCTCGCTTATCTTTTTTTCGAAAGAGGTTAAGACAAAAAGCTAAACATAAAAAGAATGCATATATTAGGAAGTAATAATGTGTCAATATGCCGATGATAAGAATCAGTCCGGTCAAATAGTAAAATTTCCTGTCTAAGGATTTGTCCCAGTATAGATAAAGCAGGTAAGCCAGTAGAACTGCGAAAAATGTAAATTGGGCATACATTCTAATATAAATAATAGTATCTAAAAAGAAGACTGAACTGCCATAGGCCAAAACATAAGCTAATGCCAGGTGTTTACTATTTAATATATTTCTAGCGAGTTTGTAGAGAAAAAGAAGGGTAAGTACCATCCATACTATGTTCAAACCAATTCCATACCAGATGCTGAATGAATTTGGAAAGAAAGAGCAGACAGTATGAAAAAATGCATAGTAGAGAGGCGGATGAACGTCATTAGCTTGATTACGCCATACATTGGCATAGTTGAAACGCTGCCCATCGCAAACTTCAATGAAGGACTCGAAAGGTCCAAGACCTGAGTACTCAACTCCATATTCAATATCTGGAACAATAGAGCCTACATTATTAGCAAGTCCATAATTCCATACTTCATCTACATGAAAATTTTCTTTACGACATCCAAAGAAAACGACAAGTAAGCCGATAAGCATAATTTCGATTGTAAGAATTATTTGTGTATGTTTCATAAGAGGATTCCCTTCTAATATAAGTATTATAAAAATGTCATTATAGGTTATCCTTAAAATAATAAGCGCTGCAACTAATTATTTCAAGTTGTACTAAGATTTTCAAAATAGAGTGTCATTGGGCCAGAGTTGCTTTTAAACGGTGAAAGTTTTATAATGGTTCTTGTGAGAAGGAGGGTTTAATATGACTGAGGGCGGTTTTTTAATTTTCTTTTTTGCATTAATATTGTTAGTTGTCATTGTTGCAGTTATTGCAGTAGTGTCTGCGGTTTCAGGCGCTGCAGCAGCAATTGTAGACGAGGAAGACGGCGAAGAGGATTAGCATAATCCTTGTTATTCACGATTAAATGAGGCGTCTATTTTATATAGACGTCTCTTTTTATGATAACTAGAGGAGACTAGAGTTTGGACATTAAAATCTTTGTGGCTACGCATAAGCCTTGCCAATTGCCAGACGTAAGCTGCTACGTGCCGATTCAGGTGGGAGCGCAAGGGAAGGAACCCATTTCCTACGATATGCTTGGCATTGGAAGCAGAAGTGGCGACATAATCAGGGATGATGGAGGTGAAAATATCTCCGCTAAAAATCCCTTTTATTGCGAGCTTACAGCCACTTATTATATATGGAAAAATATTACTGCAGATGTAGTTGGCTTGTGCCATTACAGACGTTTTTTCTCAAACAAAAAGAGTCTTGGAGAGGAAGACGAGCCTTTCAAGAACGTGCTTAGTGAAAAGGACATAGAGCACCTGATGATAGATGCAGATGTGGTGGTTCCAAAGCGGAATAAATATTTTATCGAGACACTTTATAGCCACTATGCTCATACCATGGATGGAATGCATTTGGACGTAGCCAGAGAGGTTATGGCTCAGGTTTACCCTGAGGATTTAAAATATATGGATGCCATTTTTTCAAGAACCAATGGCAGTATGTACAATATGTGCATAATGAAAAAGGAAATATTTGACAGATATAGTCAGTGGCTATTTGATCTTCTTGCAGGCGTTGAGGAGAGAGTTGACGTGTCTGGACTTAGTGATTTCCAAGCGAGACTTTTTGGTAGAGTCAGCGAGATCCTTATGAACGTGTGGATTCTTAAAATCCAGTCAGAGGGAGCCAGAGTTTCTGAGGTTACAGCTGCCTATTCGGAAAGAATAAACTGGTTTAAGAAGGGACTTTGGTTCCTTCAGGCTAAATTTTTTGGCAAAAAGTATACGAAAAGCGCGTGATTTAATCGCGCTTGATGGAACTTTAAAACCCATAAATATTATTGTGCTGCATAGTCTACGCGTGAAAAAATATTATGGTAAGTTTTGTACAAAAAGACAATACAAAAGAGTTATTTTGTATAACTTTTATAGATTGATTTTTTAATGCCCAGCCATTATACTTTGTAACGTATTAGAAATACACAGGTTTTAGGAAAAGGCAATGAAAGATCGAGACATTAATTTTATAACACTAGCAAGCAAGGCCATTATCCAAGCAACATCGGATGATGGTCTTTTTTTATCAGCTGATTGGATGGGCATATTTGAACTGGCCTGCAAGAACAATCTTGTGGCAGTTACTTACGACACTGCAAAGGCTCAGTCTTCGCTTCCAGAGGATTTGCGTAAGCAATGGGACTTTTACAGATTTCAGATTTTTGTCCGCCAGAAGAAGCACTTCCATATGCTGATAGATTTGATTAAAGAAATTGAAGAAGCAGGCATTGATTACGCTATCTTTAAGGGTATTGTGATCGCTGACACTTATCCAAATTCAGCTTACAGACCTTCATCAGATTCAGATATTCTGGTGGATGAGAGTGACAGTGCAGCAGTGTGTGCAATGATTGAGAGACGTGGTTACATTCGCAACGAGCACAAGACCAAGTCCAATGTATCCGTGTATGAGCACCAGGAAAGTGGACATATGATTGAGCTTCACACTTCTGTCTATGAGGATTATGAAGGTCAGAAGATAAACCTTTTGAAGGCGGCTGATTTAGAGTCTCCAAAGAAGCGCATTACAGTGGATATCGACGGTGTTCCAATTCGTACCTTTGGTCATAATGAGCACCTTGTTTATCAGATGTTCCACATTGTTAAGCACTTCATGCTTGAGGGAGCCAGTGTCCGATTCTTTACAGATATCACACTTTTTGTTAATCACTATTACGATCAGCTTTCTAAAGAGTACTTCTGGGATATGATGGATCAGCTTAATTATGGATTCTTCTGTGAGAATTTCATGACCATTTGCGCGGAGTATTTTGGCATGAACAGGGAGTTCCTTATGGGGAGAAAGGCCAAGGCTTCGAAGGAAGTTTTGGAGGCTATGATTGTTGATTTTATCTACAAAGGTGACGAGGCACAGCTTCGAGGTTCTGACTGGCAGCTTACAGCCACACTTGAACCATATCTTGTTGGAAATCTTACTTCTGTTAACAAGAGTAAATCTGGACGAATGATTAGATTCCTCTTCCCAAAGGCAGAGGAACTTGGAGATCGATATACCTACGCTAGAGTGAATCCTGCACTTTTACCTATTGCATGGATACACCGATTTGGCTACAAGGCTACCTGGACACTTTTCCAAAAGGGAGAGGATGAGTATTCAGCTAAGGAAAAGATGGAAGTCGTTCAAAACAGACTTGGTCTTATGGGTAGCGTGGGGCTTCTTGATGAAGAATAGTTATGAAATGAGTTATAGTAATGAGTAATTTTGTTAGATGGGCCAAGGATTGGCGTAATCAAAAGACATATTTTAAATGGCTTGTGGAGTACACCAAGCCATATCTTCCAAAGATAATTCTTATCCTGATATTGGATTTATCAGAGATTCTTTTTACAACCTGGATGGCGATTTTATCCAAGGATATTATCGACAAGGCCACAGGTGGAAGCGGTGTTGCGGGACTCTTAGTTGCTTATGCAGTGATGATTTTCCTGACACTGGGATTGGAAATGGGAAGTCAGCTTCTTGCGCTTGTATTGGACGAGAAGTTTTCCTTCGGTATCCGTAAGCAGGTTTATGAGCAGATTGTTCATGCATACTGGATGGAGATTAAGAAGTACCATACTGGTGATTTGATGACCAGACTTACCAGTGATGCGGGGAATATTGCGAATGGTATTATCTATACCATCCCTACCATCATTAAGCTGGGACTCCAGTTTATAGTGGCTTTTGTGACCATGCTTTACTACGAGCCACTGTTGGCACTGGTAGCACTTATGCTTGGTCCTGTTGCGGCAATCACAAGTATCGTTCTTGGAAGGAAGCTGAAATACCTCTCAATGAGGGTACAAGAATCAGAGGCAACTTATCGCTCTTTTATTCAGGAGAGTATGGCCAATCTTCTTGTAGTTAAATCCTTTGCTAATGAAGAATATTCCACCAACAGACTTGTAAACCTACGGGACGAAAGATTTTACTGGGTATATAAGAAAAGTCGCATGAGTATTTTCAGCGGTTCGGTTATGTCATTTAGTTTTCAGTTGGCGTATATAGTGGCATTTACATTCGGTGCAATTTCACTTTCAAGAGAGGCAATCACCTACGGAACAATGTCATTGTTCTTAGTTCTTATTAATAGAATTCAGGCGCCTATCATTGGTCTGGCACAGCAGATTCCAAAGATTGTTCAGATATTTGCATCTGCAGAGCGTGTTATGGACTTGGAAGACCTTCCGCTGGAAGAACCTAATCAGGTGGCAGATCCTAAGGGGGCACTTGGTGTTCATGTGGATGATGTCACATTCGGTTATGAGCTTAAGGAGAACGTCCTTGAGGATGTTAGTTTGGATGTAAAGCCTGGCGAGTTTGTAGCCATAATCGGTGAATCAGGAATAGGAAAGACTACTTTGATTAGACTTATCATGTCCTTCATGAGCCGATATGATGGCAAAATTTCTTTTTCTACTGAAAACGGTGAGACTATTCCAGCAAGTGCAGGAATGAGGGAGTGGATGAGTTACGTTCCTCAGGGAAATACACTTTTCAGTGGAACTATTCGTGAAAATATTCGTATGGGTAAGCTTGATGCTACTGAGGAAGAGATGATAGAAGCTCTTAAGATGTCAGCTGCCTATGATTTTGTTATGGATCTTCCTAAAGGACTGGATACAGTCATCGGCGAGCGAGGTCATGGTATTTCGGAAGGTCAGGCTCAGCGTATTGCAATAGCCAGATGCTTAATTAGAAAAGCGTCACTTATTATATTCGATGAGGCTACATCCTCATTGGATCCAGACACAGAGATTGCGGTGCTTAAGGGAATTGAGAGCATTTCTCCAAGACCTACATGCATCATAATCACACATAGATTATCTGTACTTCCATATTGTGATAGACAGATAAAAGTAAAAAATAAAAAAGTAGATTAGAGGGAATAGTTATGGAGTTAACAAACAAGAAAATCAAAATTGAAAAATCACTTGATGTAACTGAGCTTGACGGCGAGAAGGTTATGATTGACTTTGATAGTGGCAAGTACTTTATGATCAAGGGTGCTGGAAATGATATTTGGGATATGATGAAGGACGATATTCAGATTGATACTATCGTAGACAATCTCCTTAGTGTATACGATGTTGAGAGACAGATTTGTCAGGATTCAGTTGTTTCTTTTGTTAAGCAGATGAAGGATTATGGTTTCGTATCATTGGTCTAAGTCATGAATATACGTAGGTTTTGGAATATAAACGATCATAAAAAGATGACACTGGCTATTTATGGCCTGACAGCTTTTTATCGTGCTCAAATGCTTCTTGTTCCTAGCAAGAAGCTTGAAAAGCACTGGGGAGAGAAAAATGCCGAGTCGCCATCTGAGGAGACTGTAGAGCATTATCGCTATGCTTACATTGTTTCGAATGAGGTGAATCGCATAGCTGACAAGACCCCATGGGAGAGTAAATGTTTAGTAAGGGCACAGACTGCTCGTTTTTTACTTCATCGTAAAGCCATTCTCACCACAATGTATCTTGGGGTGGGTAAGGATGAAAAAGGTGCCATGATTGCACATGCCTGGCTTAGATGCGGGGACAAGTACGTGACTGGCGGCGATGGAACTGGATACGCTGCAGTCGCAAGATTTTGCAAGTGAGAAATGTTATGAGTTTTAAATATTATTTATACGGAATGAACGTGGAGTCCGAGTTTGAAATCGAAGAGGCTTATGCCAAGGATTTCGATGGTGAACCAGATGTAAAAATTGCACATGGAAATCTTCCACCAGAAGTTGAGGAGATGTTTAAGGACAAAACTGAATCAGATGTTTTAGTTGCCACCTCGGCTGAGGGAATGGTTTTTAGAATCCCTGAGGTAGGTGATTACTGGGTTCGCAAAGATATTATCATCGTTCGTCCATTTAAGGATTCTGACCCAATGCAGGTGAAGACCTTTATTTTGGGAAGTGGATTTGGATACACCATGCTACTTAGGAAGCAGGTAGTGCTTCATGGAGGTGGAGTATCTAAAAATGGAAAAGGAATTATCGTTACTGGCGAAAGCGGAGCTGGCAAGTCTACAGTTACTGACAGCCTCCTTTCAAGTGGTTATGAGTTTATTGCTGATGATGTGTGCGCACTCACAGAAAACGGTGAGATGATGCACATTAATATGGCTTATCCACAGCAGAAGCTTTGTAGAGATGCAGCTTTAAACAAAGGCTACAACTTAGATGAGCTTATTTATATTAACGAAAGTAGAGATAAGTTTGCTCTCAGACTGAAGGATGGATATTTGCCGGAGGGAATGGACTTCAACTATCTGTTTGAGCTTGTAATAGCTGAGGGAGATGAACTTCAGTTCCGTGAGGTAAAGGGACAGGAGAAGCTTATGCTTCTTATGAAGAATATCTATCGTGGCGAGGATGGTTTCAATCAGTGGGGAGTTCCTGCAGAGTATATGAAGAAATGCCTGAAGGTTGCTTCTACAATTAAGATTTACCAGATTGCCAGACCAAAGAATATTAACACACTTCCAGAAATTATTTCATACATTGATAGCTGCGTTCAGGAGGTATCCTAGTATGTCTGCGATTTTTGGTGCGATTAATTTAAAAGGGGAGGCATTAGCTCCTTCAATAGGAGACAGCTTCTTAAAGTGTTACTCAGAGTACAAGATTGACAGAATGGAAAAGCTTTCAGCAAGCAATATGTTTATGGGCTGTGGTATTCAGTACTTCACAAAAGAGGCTGAAGGAGAGCTGCTTCCATTCTATGACGCGGAAAAGGGAATATATTTCACTGCTGACTGTGTTGTAGATAACAGGGAGGACTTAATAGAAGAGTTAGGTCTTGCAACTGACATCACAGATAGCCGAATTATCCTAGAAGCATACTATAAATGGGGAAAGAAATGCCTGGATTACCTTAGGGGCGCATTTTCCTTTGTTATTTATGACAAGAATACTAATAAGGTATTTCTTGCCACAGATCATTTTGCTCAAAGATGTCTTATGTATCAGGTTCATGATGGCATTTTGTATTTTTCAACACTGCTATTCCCTCTGATGGAAAGCTCTGGACTGAAATACGAGAATAACGAGCGTTGGCTTGTTGATTCAATTTCTCTTAGAGGTCCTGTTATGCTTAGTGAGCCTAAAGAGACTGCTTTGATGGATGTCTACAAGATAGTATCAGGTACCTATATTGATGTTCAAATTGGTTCGGACAAGGTGGCTTTCACAGCTGAGTACAGGTATTACGACCCAATGAAGAAGACCAAAACCGACTGGTCAATTACCTTGGAAGAAAGTGAGAAAATGGTTAAGAAAACCATGTCAAAGGTGATTTCAAGGATTCTTAGGGATGGAGTTGAGGTGGCAAGTCAGCTTAGCTCAGGACTTGATTCATCTACAATAGCCTGCATTGCAGCAGGACAATTATCAGCTAGGGGAAGAAGGCTCCATACCTTTACATCAGTTCCTTTGGATGAGGCTAATTTACCTACCAAGGGCTATGAGGTGTTTAATGAGCGCAAGGGTGTAGAGGAGATATGTAGGGCTTACCCTAATATCGAGCCAACTTTTGTTAATACACAGGGAAGAAATTACATTCTTGAAACCGAGGATATTTTGAACTACTGGGAGATGCCATGCAAATCTCAGCAGAATGCTGTTTGGGTTGATGAAATCAGCCATCTTGCAGCAGAAAAAGGTTGTAGAATTATATTTACAGGTGCAACAGGAAACACCACGCTTTCAGCTGGAGACAGTGCCTGCAATTTTGCATATTACGCGAAGCATTTTAGACCGATAAAGGCCTTGAAAATGCTTAATCCAGCTAAGAAGCTTGGCTGGTCCAGAAAGAAGTACATCAAAATAATCGCTGAAGAATTTGTTGATTACTGGAAGTGGTTTTTCGACGAAGATGCCAGGGATGTATACAAAAATAATGCCACTGGAAAAATCTTTGGTGAAAAGTATGATGTTACAGACAGATTAAATAAAGAATTCCTGCACAATTATCCTATGTGTAGCATGAAGGAAATGCGTCGCCAGATGTATATGGTGATTGCTAATGCACAGATTGGAGAGTTGGACACTAAGCAGAGCCTTAGAAGTGGTGTAATCACCAGAGACCCTATGCGTTCTGTAGAGATGGTAGATATGTGTATGAAGCTTCCAATTGAATGTTATGCTTCATCAGATTTTGATAGAAGACTTGTTAGAGCAGGTATGAAGGGAATAGTCCCAGCTACCATCAGAGAGGATATGGCTCATCGTGGTAGACAGAGTGGAGACAATTTCTACCGTGTTCGTCAGGTATGGGACACACAAAAGGATTATATCAAGCAATTGCTTTATAGCGATTCTGCTATGAAATATTTTGATGCCAAAAAGATTGACAGTCTTTTTGAAGAACTGGATTCTGGAATAGAAAATGTCCAGGATATCGACTTGCTTTTGTTAGTAGATTTGTACTCGTTTAGCAAGTATTTGGAGGTGCTGGAAGAAAAGAAAAACGCGGCATAATGCCCGTAAATTCAGCATTTTTTAAGCGGTAATACCCGCTCACAAAAAACATTCTAACAAAGTTGTTAGACTTGTGGACAAAGTGTGAAGCGGATGTTATATTGTATAACGTAGTCGAGAGGACTACAGAGTTTTATCAGAAAGGGGAAATAATTATTATGAAGACATGGAACACACCAGTTGTTGAGGAAATGAACTTCTCAGAGACACAGCACGGCGGATCTGCAACAGTAAAGATGGACTATATTTACACTGAGAGAGAAAAGTTCCCAGGCGAAGAAGTACCAGCTGCTACATGGGAGTCTTAATTACAAATACACGGAGGTAATTTAGCATGAAAACATGGGAAAACGCTACAATCGAAGAAGTTAGCTTTTCAGCTACAGAGCACGGTGGAGAGCCTTGCATGAAGTTTGACTATGCATGGTATGATGGAAAAGAAATCCACACAACATTCGTTTCTTAGTATTTAGCTACTAGAGATTTTTCAAAGCGGGAACTTAATGTTCCCGCTTGATTTTTGTAAATCACAATGTTACTATTCTCAGTTATAAATATTCAAGAACTATTTTTGTTAAGCTTGCTTATAAAAAAATAGTTCTTGAATATTTATACACTGGAATCAGTGACTCCACTCACATGAATAATGTTAAGTGCTTTAGCACTGGGAAAGAAGTCTGAAAGACTTCCATTATGAATGTGGGTGGGGTGAGAATAGTAACTTTCTAATTTTTGGGGAGGAACCAATGAACAATACACTTCTTTTGGTGGATGACGACAGAGAAGTTTTATCTATAAATAAAAAGTTTTTTGAACAGTTTGGTTACAGGGTAATTACTGCTCAGGACGGGGAAAGCGCCAAGGAAGCCTTGGAGGTTGGAATATATGACTGTATCGTCCTAGATGTTATGATGCCAGGTCTTGACGGGTTTGAGCTTTGCAAGTGGATTAAAGCCAGATATAGCACACCAGTCATTTTCCTTACTGGTAAGGATACAGAGGATGACAAGGTAAATGGTCTTCTTCTTGGAGCAGATGACTACATGGTAAAGCCATATAGCCTTCGGGAACTTGAAGTTAGAATTCAGGTTCTTATCAGAAGATATGCAGTTACATCTGTCCCAAGGGTAGAGGAAATAAATTTTTCACCACTTCGCATAGATTTGAACAAACATTCAGCGTATTATAATAATGAGAAGATACAGCTCTCAAATAAGGAACTTGATTTTCTGGTGACTCTCGCAAGAGAACCAAAGAAGGTTTTCTCTTTTGAGGAATTGGGAAATACTATTTGGGGTGCATATATCGACTCAGATAGAAAGACGATTATGGTTACAGCTAGCCGTTTGAGAAAGAAGCTGGATGGCTATCCAGGTCTTGAGAATAGCATTGAGACTGTTTATTCAAAGGGCTACAAGTTTTCAATGAGAAGTAAGTAATTGAAGCTTATGAAAAACGATTTTCAAATTCCTGAATTATCAGTATCAGATTTGACAGAGGCACTTTATAAAGTGTCTCAGAAATTGCAGCGCACAAACGAAGAACTGATTGCTCATGAGCAAGACAGGGCTTTGTTTTATGCGAACATTTCTCATGATTTGAGATCGCCAATTACGGCTATTAATAATTCCATCGAGTATCTTCAGTCCAACACTGAGATTTCGAGGGAAGAATTGAATGAGACATTAAATCTTATGGCGGGCAGGACCAAATATCTGACCCAGCTAATCAACGACATCTTTTTGTTGGCTTCCTTAGATACACCATCTCTTTCGGTGCGTACGGAACCAGTAAATCTTAGATTTTTCCTGGAAGACTATTTTTATATGAATCAGGTAGATGTGGCCTATGAGAACTGTGACCTTGAGTTGGATTTATCTGAGCGTTTTATCGCTCTGAATCCCACTGCCGAATTGGATCCGCATCTTATTTCAAGAGCGCTTGACAACTTGTTTGCTAACGCGGTAAAGTATTGCGATAAGCGACCTAAAATTACCTTGGGAGCTGATGTATTAGATGAGAACCTTTTGGTGGTTTTTGTGAAGGACAACGGCATTGGAATTTCGCCAGAGCATATAGAAAAGATTTTTGACAGAGGGTACAGGGTGGATAAATCCAGAACTCCTGGAGGAAATAATGGCAGCGGATTTGGATTGTCAATAGTTCAAAGTGTCGTTGAGAGACATGGCGGAATAATTCAGTGTGAGAGTGTTCAGGGAAAGGGCAGCATATTTAGGGCGGTCTTTTCCATTGCAAATAAAGAGGAATTAATCGGTGATGAAGAGGAAAAATAAGGGCTGGTTAGTAGCAAAAATATTCTTGATTTTGATACTTCTACTCCTTTGCGGTTTTATCAGTCCTCTTAAATTAACTAAATATGATTTGACCTTTGACAATCTTCCTGAGAGCTTTGATGGATATAGGATTGTGCAAATTACAGATTTCCATTGCAAGGATTTTGGTGAGAAAGAGGAGAATCTTATCAAAATGGTGAAAAACGCCAATCCAGATCTTATTCTTTTGACTGGGGATATTGTGGATGAGGATCACACTATAGAAAATGCGCAGTATTTATTTGATGGAATCTGCGAGTTAGCCCCTGTGTATTATGTTATGGGGAATCATGAGTATTATGATGGTGCACCATATCAAGAGTTCAAAGACCTGTGTAGTGACTATGGTGTAACAATTTTAAAAAATGAAACAGTTGAGATAAAAAAAGACGATGATAAAATTTTACTTACCGGTCTAGAGTATGTAAATTATGCATATAACATGAAGGAAGTTATCGGCTATGCTGATGCGAATTATTTCAACATCTTGATCTATCATGACTCTTCAAGGTTTGATTTTTTTAAGGAATATGATTACGACTTACTTTTGTGTGGGCACCTTCATGGTGGCTTAATCAGGCTACCATTTGTAGGTGGTTTGCTTAGCTCCGAATACACATTTTTCCCTGAATATGATTATGGGATGTTTCAGGAGAAAAATTCAATCATGATTTCAAGCTCAGGACTTGGTGATGCCAGAGTTCCACGATGGAATAATCCTAGGGAATGTGTGCTGATTAAGTTACATTGCGAGAAGGATTGATTATAATATAAATTTTTTTACATTAATGACGCGACATAAGGAGAATGATGAAATGAATAATGATGGCGCAAAGAGAATTTATTACTTGGATTATCTAAGGGTGTTGGCAATTATTTCTATTGTTGTAGGACATAATGCCACCCCTTATTTTTGGGGAAATATTGATTCTTCTCAATGGAAGGCGGTTAATATTTACGAGACAGTACTTCGTCCATTTCTTCCAGTATTTCTAATGATCAGTGGTTCATTGTTTTTGAACAGACAAATCCCTATTAAGAAGATTTATTCTAAATACGTGGTTAAGATGCTGGTGGCTGTAGTGGCTTGGTCATTGTTTTACGCTATTGTTGCACCTGATCCATCTCTTGGGTTTGTAACTCAGTTTGCTCAGGGTTTTTATCACCTTTGGTTTATGAAGCTGATGATTCTAATATATTTGCTGCTTCCACTGATTAAACGTTTGGCCGATAATAAACGTGCTTCAATGGTTTATCTAATCGTTGCAGGGATTATTTTTACCTTAGGTCAGGGAATTTCAATTCTTCACGATTTTGTGAGTGTTTCAGCTGTGGAGACTAATCCTGTTTTAAATTTCATCTATTATTTTAGAGACTCTGCACTAATGCAGATGATAGGCTATGTAGGCTACTTTATGCTTGGTCATCACTTGGCTAAAATGGAACCTGTCAAAAAGATTCGAGTTTCAATATATGCTTTGGCTTTGTTGAGCTTTGCCTTCACATATAAAGCGCAATATGTAGTTGCATTTGGTGCACAGGGACCTTCGGAGAATTATTATGGACCATTTATGTTAAATATATTCTTTCCATCTGTTGCGCTATTTTTGTTCTTTAAAAATCTTGAGTTAGATGGAAACAGTTTCATCCAACAGCTTTCTAAAATAAGCTTTGGAGTATATTTGATACATCCGATAGTTATTATTTGGCTTGAAAAGTATTTTGGAATTAGATCAGTGATGATTAATCCATTATTCGGTATTCTTTTGGTAGGTATATTGACTGCAGCAATTGCCTTTGTATTTTCATATATTCTTAGCAGGATACCAGTGGTGAATAAGTACTTGGTTTAAAATATAGGGTCAAAGTGGTAGAATAGTTAAACGAGAGCGTTGCAGACTGATTTCAGTTATGTCGCGCTAAAAAATAAAATCGAGGCGAAATTATGAAAATAGCAGTAGCAGGAACAGGATACGTTGGCTTATCAATTGCCACATTATTATCCCAGAACCATCAGGTTTATGCGGTGGATGTTATACCAGAAAAAGTTGAAAAGATAAATAAAAGAATTTCTCCAATCCAAGATGAATACATTGAAAAGTATTTGGCTGAAAAAGAGTTGGATTTGACAGCGACACTTGATGCAAAGGAAGCATACGAGGGTGCAGAGTTTGTTGTTATAGCGGCTCCTACAAATTATGATTCTCAGACTCAGTATTTTGATACGTCAGCTGTGGAGAATGTTATTTCCCTTGTGCTTAAGTACAACCCAGATGCTATTATGGTGATAAAGTCTACTATCCCTGTAGGATATACAAAGTCCGTTAGAGAGAAATTTGGTACAAAGAATATTTTATTTAGTCCAGAGTTTTTGAGAGAGAGCAAGGCATTGTATGACAATCTCTATCCATCCCGTATCATCGTTGGAACGGATACTGAGGACGAACGTTTAGTTCAGGCTGCTCATAAATTTGCAGAGCTTCTTCAGGAAGGTGCTATTAAGGAAGATATAGATACATTGTTTATGGGCTTCACAGAGGCTGAGGCTGTTAAGCTTTTTGCAAATACTTATCTGGCTCTTAGAGTGTCATATTTCAATGAGCTTGATACTTATGCTGAAATGAAGGGGCTTGATACACAGCAGATTATCAACGGTGTTTGTCTTGATCCACGTATCGGTGCGCATTATAACAATCCTTCTTTTGGATACGGCGGTTATTGCCTGCCAAAGGATACAAAGCAGCTCCTTGCAAACTACAAGGATGTTCCTCAGGATATGATGACAGCCATTGTTGAGAGTAACAGAACCAGAAAGGACTTTATTGCAGACCGCGTTCTTAAGAAGGCTGGTTACTATGGCTACTCTGAGGGAAATACCTGGAGCGCTGAAAGCGAGAAAAACGTCACTGTAGGTGTTTATAGACTTACTATGAAGGCTAACTCAGATAACTTCCGCCAGAGCTCAATTCAGGGCGTTATGAAGCGAATTAAGGCCAAGGGCGCAACAGTCATCATTTACGAGCCATCACTTAAGGATGGTGACACCTTCTTTGGAAGCCGTGTAGTAAATGACTTGGAAAAGTTTAAGGCTATGAGCGATAGCATTATTGCTAACAGATACGATGCTTGTCTGGATGATGTGATAGATAAGGTTTACACTAGGGATATTTTTAAGAGAGATTAATAGATGTTAATTTAAAGCCTAGAGCGTTTGCTTTGGGCTTTTCTATTGTGAAGAAAGTATATGAATAGTGCAAAAGGAAATAAATATCGTTAATGAAAAAGAAAACAGTACCAGCAGATATGTCAATGTTTATTTATTTAATTCATCCCGAAATGGCATTCAACAATTTTCTAGTTTAATTGTGAAAAGTTACATAAAATAACAATAATAATGCGCTATTTTTTAAGTATTAGCAATTG
>JAEEGL010852706.1_pt1 | contig 15022 bp, 8 predicted proteins | sample 9134231 | NCBI WGS metagenome assembly JAEEGL01 (sample SAMN16246548, study PRJNA631951) | gut metagenome | biome: gut microbiome; feature: rumen; material: fiber-attached | host: Bos | place: Iran: Karaj | collected 2018-10 | reverse complement strand
TCGTGGGCTGAGCCACACGCTGGCCGCCAAGGGTGTAGATGGCATCAGACTTCACCATTGCATTGACGTTGCTGATGCCTGTTGTGGTGCTAGCCTTGTAGGTAACAGTCAGTTGTGGAACCAGGTCGGCAGCAGCAAAGACAGTACCGTCTCTCAGCGTTATGTCGCCTGTCTCCCTGGCATAAATCTGTGAAGAGTTGTTCTGCGACAGCACCTTAGCCAGCAGGATGGTGAACTGGTTGCCAGCAAGCGACTTCACATAGTCGGTCACATCAACGAGATTCGTCCAGGCGTCGACCGTATTATAGCCTTCGGCAATGTTGTCGGTAGGCGAGTTGGCACGGTCGCCCTTCAGCTTGATGGTAGCGAGCGGCTCGCCGGCAATGGCTGTTTCGATGTCACTGCCAATAGTGGCGTAGGTCGTATTGCCCTCGTCAACGGTCACATCCAACGGGAAGATGTTCACGCCATCGTCACCCTTCTTGTAGCGGGTCACCAGGCGCAGCGTAGCTTTTGTTATCTCCTCACCCTCAGCAGCGGGCGTAAAGCTGAAGCTCATCAGGGCATAGAAGCTCTCGGCACCATCAGTGCCATAGTTCTTGATTTCAACAGTACCTGAGGAGCCCCCCTTGTAACCAGTGTTGTTGGCACGTACCCAGGTGTCGGCCACGGCCGTTGTGGTCTTCGTCACCTCTTCGCCTGCTGGTTCTTCAATGGGTTCCTCACCCCCTTCAGCATCCTCATACTCTACTGTGAGCTGGGGCACCACATCGGCATCGGCGATGGCTTCTCCGCTGGCATTCCATGTCAGACCAGTGGCCTCTTTTGAATAGATGACAGATGTGTTGTTGTTATTCGACGATTTCTCAAACAGCAAGGTAAAGGTGTTGCCTTTCAGCTTCTTCACACATTCTGTCAGGTCGATGGTGTTCTGCCATGCTGCAATGGTCAGGAACTCGTCTGTGAGACCACCGTCCGTCAGCGCCTTGTTGTTCTGACCTTTCAGGCTGAATGACAAGAGCGGCTCACCGGCAATGGCAGCCTCAATCTCTGAGCCAATGGTCCCATAGGTGGTGCTGCCCTCGTCAATGCTGGAGGAAAGGGCATAGACGTTGATGTTACGGTCACCACGAGAGACACGGGTGGTCAGGCGCAGCACAGCACTTTTCACCTGACGGCCTTCTACAGGAGCCGTAAACTCAAAGCCCATCACGGCATAGAAGTTCTGAACATTGCCACTGCCATCGTCATACGACTTCATTTCCATGTTCGAACTAGTACCCTTATAGGTAAGGTTGTTCGAGCGCACCCATGTGTCGCTCACAGGCTGGCCAACAAAAGTGTCTTGAGCCGAGGCTGCAAGCCCCACCAAGGCCATAAGTCCTAAAAGTAAAGTCTTTTTCATAATAAAAACGTTTTTAGTGAATAATAAGAAATGTGTGGTTATAGTCATCTTGAATGAGTCTACTGGTTGATGGCCTTCTTCAGGGCTGTACGCACCTCGCGGCGAGCCACCAACAGGTGATACTCCACGGTGCGCTTGCTGATGTGCAGTTCATCGGCCAGCTCCTGAGCCGTCTTGCCTTCAAAACGGGTGAGGCTGTACACCTGAGCCATACGGGGGGGCATCGTGCGGACCTTGGCCAGCTCCATCTCTGCTATCTGCTTACACTCAAGCGTCTCGCTGTCCTGCCAGAAGCGGTGCTGCGCCTGTTCCAGAAGATACCCACGGGTGGCGCGCCGCACAAACTCCTGATGGCGGGCGTTGTCCACCATCATGCGCTTGGCAATGGTAAAGACAAAGCTCTTCGCGGTGTCGTCGACAATCATGTCGCTATAGCCCATGAGCTTCACGAACAGGTCTTGAACCAAATCCTCGGCCTGCATCTCATCGTGCGTGTACTTTAAAAAATAAAGCTTTATCTCACAGAAATAACGGTTGTAGATTTCTGTAATCCGCGATTGTCTGGTAGTGTAGTCGGTGCTCATAATCAGCAGTTTTTAGTTAGTTTTTCTGTTGCAAAGATAAGCACTTTTCCTTAATACAACACGTTTTTTTGGCACGACAAAATCCGAATCAATTCTAAAGGACTAAATAGTGTGTATCTTGCTGCAAACCAACTGATTACGATAATAAAAAGTCGAGTTCGTCTGATTTGGACGGACTCTTTGCACCTTATTATATTAATACAAGAGCACGTAAAAGGCACACGTCTTTCGTATTTGTGTTATAAACATAAAAATAATACGTCATGAAGAGAATTGCTACACTCCTGTTCGGCACCTGGCTACTCACCCAAGCCATGCTTGCTGCAGTGACACCGTCAGTGACCAACGGGCTGTTGGCCCGTTTCGACTTTTCCAATACCAGTGGCAAGGTCACCGTCGATGCCATCGGTGGCATTGAGGCCAGGCTCATGGGGGCTGCCACCATTGAGCAGATGGGCGACTATGCCGTGCTGAACTTAGGCTCCGCCAACAGCTGGCTCGACATGACCGGCGCCGTGGGCGACCTCATCAAGAACCGTGCATCGTTCAGCATATCGTGTTACTATCGGGTGAACGACAACCAGTACATCTCGTCTAATGGCAACTTCCTTTGGAGCATCGCCACGCAGCAGACGTGTACGGCAACAGCCGGAGCCTACAATGCCTATCGTCTCAACGCCCAGCGTGTGGCTCATGCCACGGCAGGCTATAACACTGAGAAAGGCATTGAACGAGGCTTTGAGTCGGAACGTGGCCGCTGGGTCAGCGTGCTCTTCGTCTATAGCGGCAGCAACACCACCGGCCGTCTGTTCATCGACGGCGTGTTTGTAGCCAACAACACATCGATGCCCAAGCCTGCTACGATGTTTGCCAGTGCTGCCCCCGCTTATTGCTATATCGGGCGTCCGCCATTCTCAGGCGACATCTATCTGAAGAACACGCTCGTCACCGACTTCTGTGTCTACGACCGCGCCCTCACCGTCGTCGACGCTCGCAACCTGGCTGCCGAATGCCCCAAACTCGACGATGCCTATCTGCACCGCGAGCCCTATGGCGACCCAGCAACCTTGCTCAAAGAGATTGACGTCGCCGAGGCGCTGCTTGCTGATGCCACTGCCGACTATGCCCCGGGAGCCAGAGTCGAACTGGCCGACCTCGTGGCAATAGCCCGCCAGACCGCCGCCGACCCTACCTTCATCCAAGATGTCTACACCAATATGGTTACCAAGCTGAAGGCGGCCGAGACCACCTTAAAGAACAGTCGCGGCTACGTGCCCCTGGCCCCTGGCACGCCTGCTACGGGTGAGCGCGGCTTCCGCCATCCAGGCATGCTACATACCAACGCTGACTTTGAGCGCATCAAGCAGCAGATAGCCGATGGCCAGGCCGACGTGGTGGCGGCTTACAACATTCTGAAGAAGGCCGAGTACAGCCAGAGTGGCGTGCAGACCTATCCCGTCGAGACCATCGTCCGTGGCGGTGGCGTGGGTGAGAACTACATCAATGCCGCCCGTGGGGCCACGATGGCCTACCAGAACGCCCTGCGATGGAAGATTGACGGTACGGAGGCCAATGCCAAGGCTGCCGTACGCATCCTCATGGCATGGGCCAGAACCACCAAGGCCATCGGCGGTGACTCGAACTTCGCATTGGCAGCGGGCCTCTATGGCTATGCCTTTGCCAATGCTGCTGAGTTGGTGCGTGACTATAGCGGGTGGAGCCGTGACGACTTCCTGACGTTCCAACGCTGGATGCTCGACGTGTGGTACCCCTCGTCTATCGACTTCCTTCGCCGCCGCAACGGCACATGGGAGAATGCCAGCGGACAGGGTGGCGGCCGACCTGGTCACTACTGGTCGAACTGGGGACTGTGCAATGTCCTCTGTGTCATGTCCATCGGCATCCTGTGCGACGATGTCTTCATCTACAACCAAGGACTCTCGTTCTATAAATACGACCAGGTGGGCACTTTCACCGCCACCCGTGGCACCACCATCAACAACGACGGCTGCTGCGAGTTCATCGGCAATCTGGTGCCTACGGTGGCTGCCGACGACCGGGGGCCCTTCGGCTATCTTGGCCAGATGCAAGAGAGCGGGCGCGACCAGGGCCACGCCACGATGGCGGCCGGACTGGCGGTCGACGTTTGTCAGACGGCCTTGAACCAGGGCGACGACCTCTACCGGCTGATGGACGACCGTCTGGCGGCAGGCATCGAGTGGGTGGCAGCCTATAACAACAGCAACGTCAGCAACCTGCCGTGGACACAGTATCACTACTGCGACTGCCGTACTGCCTGGCACAACGGACAGTGGCACGATGCACCCAGCACGTCGGGACGGGGTCAGACACGTCCCTACTGGGCTCGCGTCATTGGCTACTATGAGGGTGTCCGCGGCGTAAAGATGACATACAGTGAGAAGGCCCTGAAGGACATGGGCATTGATGGTGGCGGCCAGGGCTCCACCAGTGGCGGCTACGACCACATGGGCTACTCTGTCCTCACCTGCACCCGTCCCTTTGCTAGCCATACACCAACGGCGCTTACCCCGCAGATTGTCTACAATGGACAGACACTCAACGCTGCTGAATTAGGCGGGCTGAAGAATACATGGCAAACGACGGCAACCACCGCTATTCCTGCTGGCAGCCAGCTGACGCTGCGCGCCCTGTTACCCGATGGCGAAGAAAACACCGGCCAGTGGCTGTGGGACAACGGCGCTACCACCAGCGAGCTGAGCATTACGGCCGATGAGAGCCGTGCCTATCGCGTCAGCTATACCAATGCCCAGGGGGTTGTCAGCGAACAACTCTTCACCATCGCTGTGGCCGGTAGCAGTCATGCTCCCGCCCTGACGTGGGAGGCCATTATTGACGGTAATAGCTACAACGCCTTGAACCTTAACGTGGACTATGGCAAGAGCGTCACCCTCAGTCTGTCCTCGTCAGAGGGCTACGGCACCTACCTGTGGGACAACGGCAAGACCACACAGAGCATCACCATTCCTGCCGTGGTCACCAGTCGCGACGTCGTGGGAACCTTCACTACCCAGGGCGGCCTGAACATGCAGGTTGTGTTCCACCTGAATGTGCAGAACACGCCTAGCACCGTCACAGCTGTTGAGAGTACTCATCAAACAGCGCCCAGCGGCATCTACGACCTGCAGGGCCGCCGTCTCAGTACGCAGGCCTGCGGGTTCAGCGCCCGTCGCCAGCCTTCGCTCCTGATTGTCAACGGCAGGAAAGTCATCAGCAGGAACCGTTAACGTCATCGCAAAGAAGAACCATCCATGAAGCACCGACTCGTCATCGCCTGCCTTTTTCTGCTGACCATCGTGTCACCAGCCGTAGCACAACCCGTCGTACAGCCCTTTGCTCCCAGCGATGTCAGGCTGTTGCCGTCACGATTCCTCGACAACCGCCAACGCGACTCGCTATGGATTGCCTCTATCCCCGTGCGCTCGCTGCTCCACTCGTTCCGCAACACCGCCGGTGTGTTCACCGACAAGGAGGGGGGCTACATGACCATGTACCATCTGGGCGGCTGGGAGTCCTTGGACTGCGACCTTCGCGGCCACACCACCGGCCATCTGCTCTCCGCTATGGCCTGGCTCTCCGCATCCGTTCCCGACGGTTCTTCGCAGAGCGAAGCGTCCCAAAGGCCAAGCGCTCTATCAGGCCTCCGGGCAAAGGCTGACTCGCTGATACAGGGCCTGGCCGAGGTGCAGCGCCAGTACGGCACGGGCTACCTGTCGGCCTTTGGCGAGGGGCTCATCGACCGCAACATCGCCGGCCAGTCGGTATGGGCACCGTTCTACACCCTCCACAAGCTGCTGCAGGGACTCATCGACCAGCATCGTCTGTGCGGCAACGAGACCGCCCTCGAGGTGGCCCGCGGCATGGGCGACTGGGCCTACCGCAAGCTGCGACCGCTCTCTGAAGAGACACGCCGCCGCATGCTGCGCAACGAGTTCGGTGGCTTCAACGATGCCATGTATCAGCTCTATGACATCACCCGCGACGAGCGCCACCTCTGGGTGGCACGTTTCTTCTACCACAATGAGAAGATAGCCCCCCTCAAGGCGGGACGGGCTGACCTGGGTACGAACCACGCCAACACGTTCATCCCGAAGCTGCTTGGCGAGTGTCGCAACTATGAGCTGTTTGGCGACGAGCAGGGCCGCGCCGCTGCCACCCTGTTATTCAACACCCTCACGCAAGACCATGCCTTCGTCACAGGCGAGGTGAGCGACCATGAACACCTCTTCGACCCGCAGACGCCATCGCAGCACCTCACGGGCTACGATGGCGAGAACTGCTGCACCTACAACCTGCTGAAGCTCGCCGACCGTCTCTTTACCTACGACCCAACCTCCGCCATCGCCGACTACTACGAGCGGGCGCTCTATAACCACATCCTCGGTCAGCAGGACCCGCAGTCGTCGATGGTCTGCTACTTCACGCCTCTGCAGACAGGCGCCTTCCGCTTATACAGCACCCGCGACAGCTCCTTCTGGTGCTGCGTAGGCTCTGGCTTCGAGAATCACGCACGCTATCAGGCAGCCATTTATTACCATGATGACCGCCAGCTCTACGTCAATCTTTTCATTCCCTCCGAGCTGAACTTCAACGGCGTCACCATCTGTCAGGAGACACGCTTCCCCGCCGACAACCATATCGTCATCACTACCAGCCAGCGGCTCAGCCTCAAGGTGCGCCAGCCCGCCTGGGCTACATGGATGAAGGTCAACGGACGCCGTGTGCACGCCGGAGCCGACGGCTATGTCAGCCTGACTTGCAAAAAGCAAATCGACATCGAGTTCGGCATGACGCTCCGCGAGGTGCCCCTCTGCGACGATGCCTCACGCGTGGCCCTGATGTACGGCCCCATCGTCCTGGCCGGCGAGCTCGAGGCCGTAGACCACCCCTTCAGCGATCCCCACAAGTACAACGACTACTACACCTACGACTATGGCCAGCATCCCGACGTCAGCTACCACGCCCTCAGCGACTTCCGTCGCGTTGACGGCGACAGCCTGCTGTTTACCGGTCCTGATGGCATTATCGTGCGGCCCTTCTACGACCTCCATCACCACCGCTACGTGGTCTACTGGAAAAAGAAGTAAGCTTCCTGCCCGTAAACAGAAAGCCTATGGATGGTTTCTCAGCTTGCTGCTATCATCTCTGCCAACCTGTTCAGCTGAAGACACTGCTCACGAGAGATGGTGCGGTGCTCCATGTGATAGTCCCATGGACTGACCTGTAGCAGACGGCCCTCTGCGCAGGCAGAGAATGCCTCTCCTGAAGGTTTATACAAAGGCGGGAAACCGTTCTCCCTAAGCAGGATGACATGATAACCGCAATTCATGGCTTCGCGCATAATACATAGTTTCCACACCTCCACCATCGGGTAGAACTGTGCTATCTTCTTGACCTCTTCATCGCGTATAGCCCTTCCCAGTGCAGACAGCTCCACCCACACGGGCTTCCCCATCGTAGCGACGCCCTCTCCAGCCAATCGCCCCAGCAGAGGGCGTCGCCCCTCTACTACCAGCGTCAGCATATAGGTGTTCTTACTACTGTAGTTATGCCACGGTGAGCGTCGGTTCATGTGATGGTGAGTGTCTGCAATTCTCACCCCTGCGGCTTTCGCCTGTTCCTTGTTCCTTGACATTAGCTCTTCCTTTTTGCTTTGCAAAGATACGAATTATCATGCTATGTGCCAAATGATTCTTTATTTTTTATCCTGCCCCGTAAGCCCTTCACCCAATCCGTATACTTTTAATAGAAGCCCTAAAAAGGCCCTGACGGAAAAGAGCACAAACAAATAATACAAAACCTAATTAAACTAACAATGATTATGAAACGAAATCTACAAATCCTTTCGTTGCTCCTACTCATGATAGTGGGGGGAGTGAGTTTTTCGTGGGCGGATGGAATCACGCCTTCGGCTGATGTCTTTTTCCGCACCAGCCTAAGCGGAGAGACTTACAGCTGGACTAGTGGCTACCCCAAGCAGGCCTCGGAGACGAACACAGAGTTTGCCGGCAACCTAGGTGTGGGCATGTTCGTCCTGCAGAAATACACGGTGGAGAACCTAGCCGCCGTCAAAGAACTCAAGCTTACGTTGACGGGCTCCAGTGGCACCGATGCCCTGGCCTTCTGGACTTTCACCAACGACTGGACGGCCAGCACTGCCGTCGGTACGCTGGCCAGTGCTGTGAACACGGCAGTCGGTCTGGACCTGAACACAAAGGGTACACCAACAAACACCCCGCTGGTCAACGGCACTAGCAGCAAGGCCACAGTAGAGACTGGCATCACTGCCTGCACCTTCACCATCAGCGGTGCCAATCTAACCACGTTGAAGGCTGCGGCTACTGGCAACACCTTCACGCTGCTCATCACCAACAGGACGAGCGACATGGTAAATGGAAGTGGGGACCGCAAGTTCTACAGCAGTGGCCATGCCACAGAAAGCTATCGCCCGAGGCTAGAGGTCACATACTCTCCTGCCAGAATTGGCAGCACTTACTACGAAACACTGACTGCCGCCGTGAATGCAGCTCAGGACAACGACGTCATCACCGTGCTCACCAATACGGAGAGCACTGCCCTCGATATCACAAAGGCCATCACTATCAAGCCTGCTGCTGATGACATTGTCATCACGCGGGCATCGACTGTTTCTGGCAGTGCGCAATGGCTAAAACTAGGTGCAGCGCTGACCCTTGGTGATGCAGAACACCGTTTGATTCTGGATGGCGGCAATGCCTCGGCCTCGACCGACATGATTCGCACCACTTTCAACAACACCTCGAACGTCATCAGCATGACCAATGTCACCATACAGAACTACACAAGCACCGGCATGGTGATGATTAACAGCAAGGGTAAAGTCAACATGACCGACGTCACTTTCAAGAACTGCTCTTCAGAGGGTAACGGCATCCTGCAGACAGAGGTTGCTTCGGGCGTGACCTTCAGTGGTACGCTAACATTCACCGACTGCACGGGCAACGAACTAGCACAAAAAGACGGCTGCCGTTTCGTCATCAGTAAGGATGCCAAGTTCACCGCCCCGATGAAGTTGAAACTGAACACTGAGGCCTATGGCAAGCTCGCGCTGATTTTCAACAACTCAGGCGATGCAGCCACATATAGCCGTTACTTCATCATTGCCAACGAAGGCTACGGCCTCTACCAGTCGAAAAACTCAGGCACGTATGAGTTCAGCACCACAGAGGCCTACACACTCACTGTCAGCCAGTATAGTGCCAGCACCCTTGTGCTGCCTTATGCCTCCACGTTGCCTTTAGGTGTCACGGCCTACAAACTGTCCTACACCAACGATGATGACCATGTAACGGCTATTGAAGTCGATGGTGGCACGCTAACTGCCAATACACCCGTGCTCATCAATGCCGAGCAAGGTAGTTATAAGTTTGCCAACACAGCAAAGGTGGAAAGCGCTACTACAGGCAGCGGCACCCCAACCACTGGTGCGCTAGTAGGCACCTACACTAACGACACTCAAGTTGCTGAAGGCAACTACGTGCTGTATGCTGATGCAACCCACTCCATTGGTTTCTATAAGGCAGGTGATGGCGTAACTATTGATGCCAACCGTGCTTACTTGAAATCAGAGGGTGGTAGTCTTGCTCGCCTGGCCATCGTCTACGGCGACGAGACAAACGCCATCGAGGTTGTAAAGGCAGGCATCGCAGATGATGCTATCTACACGCTGAGCGGTGTTCGCGTGGAGCAACCCACTCGTGGCATTTATGTGAAGAACGGGAAAAAGTTTATCGTTAAATAAAAGAAATAGGAGGACACCACAATGAAAAAACAATATATGAAGCCCAGCATAGCACTCCATCGAGTAGGTATTGAGCATAGTCTTTTGAATGGAAGCCCTAATGGCAATAAAGTTTACCAAACTGAAGTATCAGGCGTGAAAGGATTCGCACGCTCTGGTCACAGCGACTGGGACGACGAGGACTAACCGCCCTCTCCCCGATAGACTTCTCCGGCGTACCCAACGTGGTGCGCCGGAGTATAGCTATAAAAAACCATTTATCTTACATTCCTACATTCGCTACTGATTATCAAACAGTTACTGCATCATTAACTTACATTTATCTTACATTAAACTTACATTATGCTAAGAATCCGAGCTGGGCGGATTATTTTCCGAGCTCGTCGGATTTTTCGGACAACAGCCTTGGCGGTGGCTGAACAATCTCCGCCCCGCAAACGCACGAACCGATTCGTAAATTTTAATAAGGACGGACAGACACAAAGACAATTGAAACAACAAATACATACTCCTATGAAAAAAAGAAAGCAATTATTCTTGATGTCAGCGATGCTGCTATGCGGCATACTGACCACATGGGCCAGCGAGGTGACATACTACCCCACGCTGGATGTAAACTTCCGTACGGGAGATGGTAACACCAGTTGGCAAACAGTAAAAGATGCTGCCAACGAAGGCAACACCGACTTCGAGCTGACATCGACAGCCGGTTTCTTCGCCTTGCAGAAGTACACTGTGGCCGACCTGCAGAACACCTCCAAGCTGGTGCTCACGCTGACTGTTGGCTCCAAGAATGGCGTGGATGCCGTGCGCCTATGGTCACTCCCCATCACCGACTGGACGGCAGAGTCGGGTATTGATGACATCTATCCAAAGGTGGAGGAGACTCTTGGCGTAAAGCTGCGTGCTACAGAGGGCACAGCCAACAATCCGTTGGAGGTAACGACTGCAAAAGTAACAGATAGCAGCCCTGCCAAGGCTACGTTCACCATCACTGGCAACGCCTTGGCCACCATCAAGGCCAATGCCGCCAGCGACGGTACATTCACACTGCTGCTGACTAACGATAACCTGACGAACATCAAAAACAAACGCTCGTACCTGTCGAACAACACGGCCAACAACGAGGCCAACCGCCCCACGCTGGTGGCTACGATTGAAACACCTGCCGTGAAGAACGTGACCACAGGTGCAACATACACTACCTTGAAAGAAGCCTTCGAAGCCGCTGTGACCGCTGGAACCGATGCAGAGCTGGAAATCTATGACGACGTGACGGTTCCCAACCGCAACCGCATGACCTTAAACAAGGCCATGACGCTGACCATTACGCCGAAGGCCGACATCACCATCAAGGCCGAAGGTACGGACTACATGTGGTTCCTGGCCAACGTCAACAACGCCGTGCTGAACATCGGCAGCAGCGACCACACCATCACCTTGGACGGACAGAACAAAGCTTACGGCATTGACGTGACGAAGTACGAGTACAATGCGACCATCGCCTTAACCAATGTCGTATTCAAGGACTTCGACCTGAACAATGCAGGACACCTTGTAGGCTCTAAAGCCCACGATGGCCAAATCATTCTCGACAAGGTCACCTTCTCGAACTGCAAGAACCCTGCCAACGCCTTTATCGACAAGGAGCGCGTCACTAACGACCGTCTCGTCCTGCGTGGCTATCTGAATCAGGAGTCGTGCACAGGCACAACCATCTATGCCGTCTCAGAGACCAAGACCAGCGGAACGACGGGCCGCATCAAGGTGGATGACAGCAATTTCACAGCCACAAACCCCATCACTATCAATTGGCCGGGCACCAAGGCCGCTGGCATCGTCGTGGTCATTGGCACATCGGCTTCAAACGCCGACAAGTTTCAGCTGACGGACCCAGCCTGGACGTTGGAGCGTCGCTCGAACGGTGACCTGGTGATGGCTGCTCCTGCTGTGCCCACGGCTCAGATTGGCTCTACCACGTATGCTGACCTCGCCACAGCGCTCGCCGCTGTACAGGATGGCGAGACAATCACGCTGCTCGACGACCAGGTGATAACCAGTCGCGTGAACATTCAGAACAAGGCCATCACCATCACTGGCGGCAAGACCATCAAGCGTGGTTCGGGCTACAACGGCATCATGTTCCTGACGGCGAAACCGAGTGAGGGCGAGAAGAACGCCACGCTAACCCTCGATGGCGTGACCATCGACGGGCAGAACGTAGAAGCCACCTTTCCCTTTGCCGAAGCCAGCAACGGCGGCACGACCATCTTGAAGAACGTCACCGTGAAAAACTGCGTGAACACCAATGGTGCCGTGTTGGTAAACAAGAGCGGTGGCAAGCTGGAGCTGAACGGCGTCACCTTCACCAACTGTTCAGATAACCAAGGCACTGTGTTTGTAGGCACCAGCCTGACGCTGAAGGGCGAGAACGCCATCCCCAGCATCTATGTCGAGAAGCAGTTGGTTGTTAACGCTGTCAACGCCACCGTTCCCGATGGTTTCCCCATCGGGCTGAAGACCGACGCCAACCGCCAGTACGGCCCCATCGTAAAGGGCGACGCTACGCAGTTCACCTGCGATGCCTTCCGTCTGTCGCAACAGGGCAGCGAGGTCTATGCCATGATGCTGCCTGTGGCTGCGTCTTACACCCATCCCGCCATGCTCCATACTGCCAGCGACATTGCCCGTGTGAAGGCTGTGCTCACCCAGGAGCCGTTTGCCAGTGCCTACAGTGCTTTGGAGAGCGCCAGCGGCGGCTCGGCAGCAGGTGCCGTAGAGTGGTTGAAGCGTATGGACAAGAACAACTGGGAGAACACCTACAGCGACTATACCAACTACACTCGCGCCGCCAACGATGCCAAACTGGCCTACTATCTGGCGCTGCGCTATCAGCTGAAGGGAAACACGGCTGCTGCCAACGCCGCCATCGCAATCCTGAACGACTGGGCCACAAACTGCAAGGGCTTCCTGCGGCTTGATGGCTATGCCAACAGCATCCCCGACCCCAACGAGTATCTGATGACCATCCAGGCCTACCAGTTTGCCAACGCCGCTGAGTTGCTGCGTGGTTACAGCGGATGGAACAGTGCCGACTTCCAGAAGTTCCAGAACTGGATACGCCAGACATTTGCCGACGTAGCCTATCTGTTCCTCAGCACGCGCGACAACCTGCATTACTGGCTCAACTGGGACCTCGCCGCCCTGAACGCCCTGGTCAGCATCGGCGTACTCTGCGATGACAAGGCACTGGTAGACTATGCCCTCGACTATATAAACAATGGTGTCGGTACGGGCAACAAAGCCAACGCCATTGTAGCCACCCACACCGACCCCAACAGCAGCGAGACGCTGGCCCAGTGCCAGGAGAGCGGTCGCGACCAAGGACATGCTACGCTCGACGTCACGCTGATGGGCGTGCTCTGCCAGACGGCACAGAATGCCGGCATTGGTGACCTCTTCACCACCTACAAGGCACTGGAGATGGCCGAATATGTTGCCAAGTACAACCTTAAAAACGACTTAGGCGAGTTTGCCTACACCGATGCCAACGTGCCCTTCACCACCTACAACAACGGCGAAGAGACCCACACCGCCATCAGCGCTGCTGCCCGTGGTACCGTCCGTCCCTGCTACGAACTGTTCCTGGCCTATGCCCAGCAGCAGGACAAGCCTGCCCGCTACGTGAAGGAGCAAAGCGAATGGGCTCGCCGTCAGAATGCATACGGCGAGGCTGCCAGCACCAGCAGCGATGAACTTGGTTTCGGCACGCTGATGTTCATGTCGACCGACGTCAATGACTATGCGTACACTCTGACTGTCGGAGCTTCCGGCATGGCTACGCTGGTGCTGCCCTACGAGACCGCCATACCCGACGGCGCCAAGGTCTACACCCTGAGCTACACCTCTGGCGATGCCGCACAGGCTACGGAGATAGAGACCGGGATTCTGCCTGCCAACACGCCTGTGCTGGTCAGGGCCGAAGCTGGTCAGCACATCTTCACGGCCAACACCATCTGGCAGAGCGGCACGCCCGTGAAGAATGCCCTGACAGGTGTCTATAGCAAGACGGTGGTGCCGGCAGGTTCCTACATCTTGACGAAGCAAGACGATGTGGTGGCCTTCCGCAAGGCCGACGGCACCACCAATACCGTAGATGCCAATCGCTGCTACCTGAAGGCTGAAACTGCAAACGCCCGACTGACCATTGCCTTCAACGGCGACGCCGTCACGGGCATCAGCACGACGCTGTCCGACGATGATGCGGAAACGGCAAACCGTTACTACGACCTGCAGGGCCGCCGTGTGGCTCAGCCGAAGAAGGGGCTGTATCTTCGCAACGGTAAGAAGATCATCGTGCATTAAGATATTAGAATTGAGAATTATGAAGTGTTGCGCTTGCGCAATTTAGCAATTAAAGAAAGAACAAAGATATGAAAAAGAAATATATTTGTCCACGACTCAACGCTTTTGATATCAAAGTCAGCACGTGTATCCTGAACGGAAGTCCTGTCAATCCCACCACCGTCCCCGTGGCGGATGAGGTCGCTGAGCCAAATGCTGAAGGCATGGCACGCAGAAGAAAGAGCGTCTGGGGCGAGGAAGAAGAGGACGAGGAAGCGTTTTGATTCTTCAATAGTACGAACATATAAGTAGAAGTACGGAGTGTCCCCTATGGCGGTGGATACTCCTTACTCTTTTTGTGGCAGCAATAAAGCGTGGTGAGGGTGCGCCACTTCCTGCATCCAGGCATCACCTACACCCAGGCCGACATCGACCGCATGCGCGCCATGATTGATGCCCAGCAACTGGCTGTTTCAATAGTTTTACCTGTATTCCCTCAACCCTCAACCTTCAGCGTATGAACAACAAACGGTTTCTATCTTTTCTCCTACTGCTCATTCTTAGCCACCTCTGCACGTGGGCCGTCGGAGCAAGCGGCATGTATCAATGGTCCGTACAGCTACGTGGCTACATCTCACCTGAGACGGGCAAAGAGCCTCAGGCTTTCCTTTGGGTTCCTCAGGGCTGCCAATCTGTACAGGCCGTGGTCTTTGCCCAGCAGAACATGACCGAAGAGATGATTTTCAAATATCCTCGTTTTCAGCAACAGATGGAACAGTTGGGCATTGCCCTGCTCTGGGTGGCTCCAGCCTTCACCAACACATGGGACCCTGCCTCTGGCTGTCAGATAATATTTGACGAAATGCTCAC
>JAEEGL014331106.1_pt1 | contig 15023 bp, 10 predicted proteins | sample 9134231 | NCBI WGS metagenome assembly JAEEGL01 (sample SAMN16246548, study PRJNA631951) | gut metagenome | biome: gut microbiome; feature: rumen; material: fiber-attached | host: Bos | place: Iran: Karaj | collected 2018-10 | reverse complement strand
GGTGACGCTCTCCAAGGCACGTGCCTCGACCAGCGGTCCCATGTCGACGCTCTCGTCCTGGCAGGGGTCGCCCACCTTGACGGCAGCCATCTTGGCGACGAGGATGTCGGTGAAGGCCTTTTTGACCTCCTTCTGCACGTAGACGCGCTCGGCGTTGTTGCAGATCTGTCCGTTGTTGCCGATGCGGCTGTCGACGATCCACTGCGCGGCACGCTCGAGGTCGGCATCCTTGCAGACGATGGCAGGGGCTTTGCCGCCCAGCTCGAGGCTTACCTTCGTGATGTTCTTGGAGGCGGCTGCCATGATGCTCTCGCCGGCTCCGACGGAACCCGTCACGCTGACGATGTCGATCTTGGGACTGCCAGCCATCTCATGGCCTACGACGGAGCCTTTGCCCGTGACGATGTTGATGACGCCTGCAGGCAGTCCGCTCTCGTGGACCACCTTGGCGAACTCGGTGCAGTTCTCGGGCGTGAGCTGCGAGGGCTTGATGACGATGGTGCAGCCTGCGATGAGGGCCGCGCCAGCCTTGCGTGCGATGAGGAAGAAGGGGAAGTTCCAGGGCAGGATGCCTGCTACGACGCCGATGGGCTTCTTCGTCAGCAGGATGGTCTCGTTGGGACGGTCGCTGGGGATGATCTCGCCCTCGATGTGGCGGGCGAAGGTGGCCATGTACTCGAAGTAGCTGATGGTGGCGCCCACCTCGATCGACGCCCAGGCACGGGTCTTGCCCTGTTCGCGCATGATGATCTCGGTGAACTCGTCCTGACGCTCGCGGATGCCCTGGGCAAACTTCAGCAGGTACTGCGCACGCTCGATGGCGGGCGTCTTGGCCCATGCCTTCTGAGCAGCACGTGCGGCATCGAGTGCCTCGTTGACGTCTTCAATAGTGCCTTCTGGCTGACGCGAGATGACCTCCTCGGTCGAGGGGTTCAGCACGTCAATCCACTTGCCGCTGCGGCTCTTGCAGAAACGGCCATTAATGTACATCTGTAAGTCTTTCATACGCTTGTTTTGTTTAGGTTGTTAGTTTGTGTTTCGAGGGCAAAGATAGCGCAATGATTCCATTCGCCAAAAAAATAGGCGAAAATTATAGCTAAAATCATAGCATTTCGGAAGAAAATCCCACTCGCTGCCGCTAAAAGGGGGTGATTTGTAGCCCATGAGGCAGGGAAATGGGGCGAGGGGTGAGAGGCAAGGGGCGAGAGGCGAGGGGCAAGAGGCAAGGGGCGAGAGGCGAGAGGGGCAAAGGGCGAGGGAGCCCCCTCCCTAATGGGAGGGGAACAGTGGCTCTTAGACGACAGGCGCAAAGAAGGGGCGACAGGCGCAAAGAGGTTCGCAAGGGCGAGGGGCAAGAGAGGCAAGAGGGGCGCAAGAGCAAGAGGCAAGAGGGCGAGAGGGGCAAAGAAGAGGGCAAGAGGGACCTGCGAAGTGCTAAATAAAGTTAGAAGGGGGCTTAAGAACGGGAAAAAAGGAACACCCATCGAGTTTTTGTTGTACCTTTGCGGCCATTATGGAATATATGTCACAAGAGGGCTACGACAAGCTCGTAGCCGAACTGCATGAACTGGAGACCGTGGAACTGGCACGGGTGAAGGACGCGATAGCAGAGGCGCGCGACAAAGGCGACCTCAGCGAGAACTATGAGTACCACGCCGCAAAGCGCGAACAGGGACGTCTGCTGGGCAGAATCCGTTTCAAGCAGCGCGTGCTGGCCCATGCCCGCGTCATGGATATGTCGCGACTCGACGGCGAGACGGTGCAGCTGCTGAGCAACGTCACGATGACGAACCTGAAGAACAACAGCCAGATGCACTACACGATAGCAAGCCCACACGAGGCGAACCTGCGCGAGGGCAAGATCTCGCTGAAATCGCCCATCGGCGAGGCATTGATGGGTAAGCACGTGGGCGATGTCGTGGAGGTGAACGTGCCCGCCGGCATCCTACAGCTGCGCATCGACTCGATTAGTTTGGAATGACGAGTGACGAGTGACGAGTGACGAATGACGAATGACGAATGATGAATGATGAATGATGCTCCCTCCTACCCTACGCTGAACCTTCCTGCGGCCGACTTGCGACTGCGGGAGGAGGACGGCGTCACGATGGTGCTCGACCCACTACGGCGGCGCTACGTGCGGCTGACGCCCGAGGAATGGGTGCGCCAGCATTTCACGGCCTACTTGATCCAGCAGAAAAGTTACCCCGCAGGCTTGCTGGGCAACGAGGTGACGATAGCGCTGAACGGGATGTCGAGGCGCTGCGACACTGTGCTCTACGGACTGGACCGACAGCCACGGATGATCATCGAATACAAAGCTCCCACGGTGGCGCTGACGCAGAAGGTGTTCGACCAAGTGTGGCGGTACAACACCGTGCTGCGCGTGGAATGGCTCGTCATCTCCAACGGCCTGCAGCACATCGTCTGTCATCTCGACAAAACAAAAGGCACTTATGAATTTCTTCCACAAGTGCCTGAGTATAGCGAATTATAAAGGAACGTACGAGGCCGCCTTTCGTCAGAACGGGAACCAGACGAAGGCTGCCGCATCCCAGAGGGCATGGCTGACAACAATGGCCGTGAAATGCTGGGGCATGAGTCGGTAGAGCCCGCCCCAGACGACGCCACATACGAGGGCTGCCATGATGAGCATGAAGTTGAGCGAGGGAACGTGGATGAGCGTGTAGGCAGCCGTAGCAAGGACGAAAGCTGCATCATGGGCGTGGCGACGAGCCAAGGTGAGGGGTATCGACCTGCGCTTTTCCATGAAAAAGTCGCACAAACTGCGCTGGACATAGCCTCGCCAGAAGATTTCCTCGCCAGGACCGATGATGATGAGCAGCAACAGCCCGATGAGCATCGGAGGTGTGCCGCTCTTGATGCCATAGATGAGGTCGACCTGTGGACGGGCGAAGTCAAAGAGCCACTGCGAACACTTGTCACCCAGCCAAAAGACACCCCACAACACCACGGCTATGCCTACGCCCAGCACGAACTCGCGCCAGTCGAGACGTGAGCCTACGCCTACCGCCGACTCGCGCCTTTCGAAACGCAAGCGCGGCCAGCCTCCAAAGGCTATGGCGAGCGTGGTCAGCGTGAGCGAGGCGCAGGTCATCAGGAGCCAGAAGTTGCAGCTGAGCCTGAGATACGGGAAGAACATCACAAACCAGAAAACGGCTGCAAGAAGCACGGAGAATATTAGACGCTTCATTTATTTCTTCTTACGACAACGGATTCCACCTATTCAACGCATTGTTTGACAGGCGATTCATTCAATTATAAAAATATAGATGTAAGCCTCAGAAGAACTTTGAAATCACGAGAGCGATCGTCAAGAGCAGGCTGAAAAGGAGCTGGAGCTTGGCCGTGCGCTCGTCGAGGTTGGCATACGATTCCTTGCCGCCTCGCTCATAATCGAGGATGGTGCGGGCATTACCGAACGCCACGGGCAGAGCTGCGAAAGCGATGAGCAACCACCAAGGTTCGATGCCGAAAGCCATGAGACCAATGAGCCAGAGGAAGGGGAAGAGGACCTCGAAGGCATAGAGCTTGGCGCCCACTGAACGGCCAGTGAACATGGGGAAGGTGGAGATGCCGGCACGGTTGTCGGTCTCGATGTCGCGGACGTTGTTGGCATGCAGGATGGCCACCGTGATAAGTCCTACGGGCACTGCCAGCCACAGCACGTTCCAATGGATAGCGCCTGAGACGATGAACGATGTTCCCGTCATAGGCAGGAAGGCGTAGCAGAGCGCGATGACGAGGTCGCCCAGCGCCATGTACTTCAGGCGTGGATAGAGCAGCGAAAGGGCGATACCAATGGCACCGATGACGAGCAGCGGCCAGCCAGTGAGTGACACAAGAGCCAAACCGCCGATAATGGCTATCACATTGAGAATGAGCGACAGACGGCGGTATTCCTCTATCGTGAACTGCCCGTCTACGAGAGTGTGAACGCCAAAGGTGTCCTCGGCATCTACGCCCTTGCGATAGTCGGCGATGTCGCTCCACACGTTGCCTGCCGCGTGCACGAAAATGATGTTGATTAAAGCCCACAGGGCGAACCACCAGTTGACTTGGATACCATGTGCCCACGTCCACGCTATGGTGACTACTACGGGCATCGACGATGCAGGGAACGACCACGGACGTGTGGCCAACACCCAATCTTTGAAAGTATGCTTTTTCATGCTTGTTTGATATTTATTCTACAGTCTAAACGTGGACAAAGGTAAGCATTTTCGATAAACTTGACAAAAAAATCTCACATCTTTGCGAAAAAGATGTGAGACTATAGCCTTATAAGGGGACTTGATGCCCTAAAAACGTTAGAAGCTGACGCTAACGCCCACGCCGAAGACGTCGTTGGTGCGGTGCATGCGGTCGTGACCAGGCGTCTGAGCTGCTGCGATGGTCTCGGTGGCACCATTGAGCTGCGAGAACACAGCCATGCGAGGATCTTCCTGCGGATTGATACCTGCCTTTATGTCCTCAGCCACAATCTCTTGGGCAACGGCCTCGACCTGAGTCTTGACACCTGTGAGGAGGCCGCCGAAGTTGGCCTTGATGCCATTGTAGTCGGCCTGAGACTTGTTGTAGTGCTTGTAGAGGGTCTTGAAGTAGGAGACGTCGAGCGCTACCTTCTTCGAGATGTGGAAACGAGCGCCAAGGCCTACGCTATTGGAATTGCAGACGAAGCTCATGTCCGAGATGTAACGACTGTTCTCGCCCAGACCATAGTTGGTCGACTGCCAACCGGCACTGACGGTGATGAGGTCATTGATATCGTACTCAGCACCAGCTGTCAGCTCCCAAGTCTGTCCGTCGAGAGTCTTCTCGCGATGACCATACTGCGTAGCCTGCTTGTCAAAGTAGACGTGAGCACCTGCGTTGATGCGCACCTTCTCAATGGGGCTGTACTGAGCACCGAAGTAAAGGATGGCGGGCAGGTCGGCAGCCACTTTCTTGCCGTCCTCGTACTCGTCGAGCTGTGCAAGGGCTGATGCGCTCATGCTCTCACCGCTCTCGTTCTCGAGGCGCATACGCGTCTTGAACTCATACTTGGCAGCTACGTTCCAATGGTCGTTGATGCGCCAGTCGATGCCGATGATGGGCGTCAAGCCCCAACCCTTCTGGTCGCAGTTGAGGTTGACATCACCAGCCACGCCGGCAATACCTTCCATGACGGGTGCCAACTGAGGCACAGCGGTTGCCAACTGCGTCACCATGGGTGCCATGGCATCCTTCACGGGCACCTGAGCGCCTTGGGGCGTCACCACCTTCATGTTGCGCACATAGCCATAGTAGTTGCTCGAGGCATAGACAGCGCGCAGACCGAGGGCGAGGTTCAAATTGTCTGTAACCTTATAGGAGCCATTCAACTGGCCACCGAAGTAGTACTGCTTGCCACGCATGTAGGTCTCCATGGCATAGCCTGTGGCTGCGGGCTGACCAGCAAAAGCGTTCATGACGGCAGGCAGCAAAGCCACCTTACTCTCGAACGAGCCGAGACCATCCTTGAACTCACACTTGCCGCCACCGCCTACGACACCGAAATGGAAGGCGAGGCTCCAGCGATCCTGCACGTAAGCCAAGTCTATCGACGGGATGATGGGCGCCTTGGCCGTGCCCTTGTACTTCTTCGTGGCAGCCGTGTTCTTTGTGTCATTGACAAAGCCTAAGGCAAAGGGACCCTTCTCAGCATCGACGAACCACGACTCAGCGGTTCGCGTCTGGAAAGCGCTCTGATTGGAGAAGGCGAAGTGCCAGCCTGGAGCCAGGAAACCGACACCGGCAGGGTTAGCATAGGTGGCCATGACATCGATCATTGCCTCCTGCGAGAGATTACGCCCGAAGGCTGCATTCTGGTTTGTGTTGATGAGATAGCCGCCTGCAAAAGCGGTGGTCGAAGCCATCGTGAGGGCGGTCAACAGAAAGAGTTTTGTTTTCTTCATAATCTTTTCGATTTGTGCGATTCTCTGACGAATCTGTTGTAAATCGCCGGCAAAGGTAAGGCAAAAGTATGAAAGCCCCAAACAAATTGCACAGAAAGTTGCATTTTGTGCACTTGCATTAACCTATATCAAGAATCATCCCGCTGCAGTTGGAAGTGTTTCCCCACTATTCAAACGTGCGGAGGGCGGCTTCCATCTCGCGCATGATGTTGCGCTTGGGCGAATGGGGAGAATAGATGAAGCCTTCGGTAACGAGGACGAGCTGAGCTGCCGTGTCGATGCGCTCCACCGAGACGAAAGCGCCGCCGAGGGCTCCGTTGTGCAGTTCCCAAAGCCCATGGACCTCCTGGACGACATAATTATTCAAGGTACGCGTGCGCGCAAGGATGAGCGGACGGTCAGCCGCGGAGGAAGCGCCAGAGGAAACCGCAGTGCCAACCTCGGCAGAGGGTGTAGACGCCGCCTCATCCGACGTCGAGGACTCCGATGCTGCAGGCAAGCGCGAGGTCTGCATCCACTGGTCGGGGCGCGAACCCGGAATGTTGGTTCGGAGTGCGCTGTCGCGCTTGGCCACGAACTGCTCCGGCGAGAGCGGACGGCCGTCCCACGGATAGGTGTAGAAGATGAAGTTCTGGTCGCGGTCGTTGAGGTTCGTGCCCGTCCACAGGAAATCTTTAGCTTGCTTCGAGGCTTTCAAGCCGGGAGGCACGCAGATGGTGTGATTGGCCAACGCCTGCAGCGCCTCGGCCGTCGAGCGGCTGTACTTACGCCGCAGGTTGTCAGCCATGTAGTCGAGTTCGTGCTCCACGAAGAGGTCGCGCAGACGCTCCTTCTGCTGTCCGAGCAGCACGGCCAACTCGTGCGTAGAACGTGCCACGACCCTCACCTCCAACTGCGGAATGGCTATCGCATTTCGGGCCACACCGATGTCGGGACGTGCAGCACGACGATTCAATTCGACGACGAAACGCTCGCGGAACGTCCGCCACGTCGTCAGGTTGCCGTCGCTCCACACCATGTTCAGGCGGAACAGCGGCTCATGCTGCGGCAGCACAGGCGTGGAGCAACGCAGCACCTCGTCCAGCGAGTCCTTGACCTCGCCCACATAAAGTTGTTCGGGGATGATGACGACCATCTCGAAGGGCTGTCCCTTCGACGCAGGCTTATGCCCCACTCCATCGCCGTCGCGCTCACTCTTGGAAGTGCAGGAGAAGGCTAACAGCAGGCACGACACCGTCAGCGCCGACCAAGCGAACCTCGTCAGCTGGGGGCTCTTCATTAGGTTCAAAATAGGATTCTTCATAGGATTCTTCATAGGATTCATGACTGGATTCAACATCAGATTCACGTGTAGTTCAACGATTATGGGCACAAAGGTAAACGTTTTTTCAAAAATAATCTCGGAAAGCACAAAAAGTTTGAACTCTTTTATGTATCTTTGCCTCCGAGAAAACATATATTCACACTTTCCGAGGCTCCAGACGAGCCCATAGACGACTTCAAATCACATCTTTATACACAAGTTCTAATCATTAATCCCTTATCACAACATGATGCAGAAACGAATATTCTTTCTGATTGCAGCTGTGGTGCTGGCTTGCACCAGTGCCGTGGCTCAGGTGACAACGTCAGGCATGAGCGGTAAGGTGACCATCGACACGGCGAAAGGCGAAAGTGTCATTGGCGCCAACGTTCTGGTCGTGCATGAGCCTTCGGGCACGCGCTACCAAGCCATCACGAACGTCGACGGACGTTTCAACATCCAGGGTATGCGCCCTGGCGGCCCCTACGTCGTCACGGTGTCGTACATCGGCTTCCAGTCCAAGACGCTGCACGGCATCAACCTCGTCCTGGGCGAGACCTACAACCTTGCCGTATGGCTCTCTGAGAATGCCAACGAGCTCGCAGAGGTCACCATCACCGAGAAGGCATCGAAGTTCTCGGCTGAGCGCACAGGTGCCTCCACCAACATCAGCAACGACCAGCTGATGAACATGCCTACCATCAGCCGCTCCATTACCGACATCACACGCCTCTCGCCCTACGGCGGCAGCGGCATGAGCTTCGCCGGCTCGGACGGACGTATGGGTAACTTCACCGTCGATGGTGCCAACTTCAACAACGACTTCGGACTCTCGGCCAACCTCCCCGGCGGCGGTAACCCCATCTCCATCGACGCCATCGAGGAACTGCAAGTCGTCATCTCGCCCTACGACGTGCGCCAGACCAACTTCATCGGAGGCGGCGTGAATGCCGTCACCAAGAGCGGTACCAACACGTTCAAGGGGTCGGCCTACATCTACCACCGCAACGAGAACATGCGCGGTAGCGCCGTCGACCACGAGCAGATCGCCACCGCTCGCGACAAGGACCGCACCACCACTTACGGTTTCACCCTCGGAGGTCCCATCATCAAGGACAAGCTCTTCTTCTTCGTCAATGGTGAGATGATCAAGACGCCCACCGTCGTCAACCGCTGGCGTGCTTCGACCGACGGCGTCGCCGATGCCGACAACTTCATCTCGCGCACAACAGAGACCGACATGCAGCGTGTTTCAGACTTCGTAAGTCAGAAATACGGCTACAACACAGGCTCCTACAAGAACTTCCCTGCCGACCAGAGCAACTATAAGCTACTGGCTCGCATTGACTACAACATCACCGACCGCCACCATCTGGCAGCCCGCTACAACTATACGAAGAACAACTATTGGGTATCGCCCAATGCCTCGTCCATGGACGGCGGCACACGCTCGCCCTACAGCCGTATGTCGCAGTATTCCATGGCCTTCGCCAATTCGATGTATGGCATGGACAACATCGTCCACTCTGCCTCTCTCGACTTGAACAGCCGCCTGGCCGACAACCTGTCCAACCAGTTCCTCGTAGCCTTCGCCAAGAAGGACGACATCCGCTCGAGCAATTCATCTGAGTTCCCGTTCATCGACATTCAGGACGGCTCGGGCAACAACATCCAGTACATGTCGCTGGGTTACGAACTCTTCACTTGGAACAATGCCGTACACTCCACTTCGTTGAACATCAAGGACGATATCAACTACTACCTCGGTCCCCACAAGATCATGGCTGGCCTCAGCTACGAATACCAGATGGACGACAACCAGTATATGCGCAACGGTACCGGCTACTACCGCTATGGCAGCGTCGAGGATTTCATGAACGGCGCCACGCCTGAGGTCGTCTGCCTCACCTATGGCTACGACGGCGAGAGCAATCCTGCAGCACGCGTCCGCTACAACAAACTCGGCGTCTATGGTCAGGACGACTGGAACATCACCGACCGCTTCAAGCTCACCTACGGACTGCGCATCGACGGCCTGTTCTTCAACAATAGCGACCTCATGACCAATGCCGCCATCAAGGCCCTCGACTACTACGACCAGGACGGCAAGCTGCGTAACATCGACACCGGCAAATGGCCCAACTCCAACATTATCTTCTCGCCGCGCGTAGGCTTCACATGGGATGTCTTCGGCAACAAGAGTCTCAAGATGCGCGGCGGCACTGGCTTGTTCAGCGGACGTCTGCCCCTCGTGTTCTTCACCAATATGCCGACCAACGGCGGTCTCGTGCAATACCAGGCACAACTCGGTCCCTCCACCAAGTATAACAACCTGCCCGCCGACGTACGAGCCAAGTACTCCGATATGGGCGAGGTCATGAGCCAGTTCGCCGGAGGACTTGTCACCGATGCCAACGGCCATGCTAGCATCGCAGCCCTCCAGAACAAGCTCCTCGAGATGGGATTCCCACAGAACGTGCGCCCCGAGGACGGCACCGCGCCCTCCAGCATCTCGGCTGTCGACGACCACTTCAAGATGCCACAAGTGTGGAAGACATCACTCGCCCTCGACTATCAGCTGCCCGTCAGCTTCCCCTTCACCGTGAGTGTTGAAGGCCTCTTCGAGAAGACGCTCAACGCCACCACCATGAGCGACTGGAGCATGCTGCCTGCCGAAGGCTACGCACGCTGGAATGGAGCCGACAACCGCCCCATCTTCCCAACCGACTTCCGCACGGGCAACAAGGCATTCGTGCTCACCAACACACACAAGGGTTACCACTGGATGGCCAACATCACCCTCAACGCCACTCCCGCCGACTGGATCAGCCTCATGGCAGCCTACACACACACCGTGCGCAAAGAGCTCACCAGTATGCCCGGCTCCAACGCTGAGAGCGCATTCACCTACGTTCCTGCTGTGGCTGGTCCCAACAACCTGAAGCTCCACAATGCCTACAACGTCACTCCCGACCGCTTCATCGCCAATGCCACTGTACACGACCGCAGCGGCAACCACTACAGCCTCTTCTACGAGACATGGCGCGGAGGCTACAACTATTCTTATATGATGGCCAACGACATGAATGGCGACGGCTATGCCTACGACGCCCTCTACGTTCCCACCGATGCCGAGGTCGAGAGCGGACAGTTCCGCTTCACCTCTGCCGCCGACCAAGAGCGCTTCATGAACTACGTCCACAACGACTCCTACCTCAAGAACCATCAGGGCGAATACGCCGAGGCCTATAGCGTCTACAGCCCCTGGGTGCACCGCGTCGACATCGGCTACAAGCACGACTTCACCGTCCGTGCCGGCAAGACCAAGAACACCCTGCAGTTGGGCTTCGACATCAAGAACGTCATGAACCTCTTCAACTCCTCATGGGGCGTCAGCAAGTACATGAACCCCGCCCTCAACGAAGGACGCATCCTCAAGTACGAGTCGACCGACGCTCAAGGCTACCCCGTCTTCTCTACCCCCAAGGCCGTCGGCTCCGACATCAAGACCTACGTCCCCTTCAAGGGTAACATCGGACAGTGCTGGTACGCAAGCATCGGTATCCGCTACATCTTCAACTAATTCATCTTTTCACCATTCATAATCCGATTCAATTATGAAACTCAAACATATTTTCAGTATGGCTTTGGCCGCGCTGCTTGTCGTGGGATGCTCTGACGACGAGGCTTTAGGCACGTTCACAGACATCTCTGTCGACAAGTCCTTCGTCAGCCTACCTGTCGAGGGCGGCGACGTCACTGTAACGGTACAAGCTGCCGACGCTTGGGAGCTGTTCGGCCTCTATCAGAAAATCACCAGAAACGACGACGGCACACGCGACACCACCTACACCCCACTGCCCAACAGCCCCGAATGGCTCACCGCCGACAAGTTCTCCGGCCCCGCAGGCCAGAGCACACTCACCCTGCACGCCGATGCCACCGAGGCCGGACGTGAGGCTGAAGTCTGTATCGAGATGAATGGCCACCGCCAGTACATCAAGGTGCGGCAGGGCTCGCTGGAAGCAACCGATGCCACCTGCGCCGATGTGGCTGCAGCCCCAGACGGCAAGACCATGCGTGTGAGAGCACAAGTGGTTTCCGACCCCGACAACCAATATGGTAACTACGACATCGCCGACGAGACGGGCACCGTCTACATCTATGGCACATTTGACAAGGAAGGCAAAAAAGGCAACTGGCCCATCAGCGGAGCCAACGGATGGGGCTTCGAGATTGGCGACATCATCACCGTCGAAGGTCCCAAGCTCAACTATAACGGTAAGATTGAGATGACTGACGTCACAGTCATCGCCATCGAAAAGTCATTGCTCAAGATTGTCACGCCCGAGTCGAATATAAGCGTAGAGGGCGGCTTCATCGATGTCAAACTCGCATACAAGGGCAGCGGCGCCTACACCACAATACCTTCCGATTGCGACTGGGTGAAGTACATCAACACAGAATACGTCCCTGGCTCTGCCGACATCTTCAACCCCAACCCTGCCGACACCGCTGTCGTACATCTCTACGTGGCACCCAACACAGGCTATGCTCGCACCGCAGCCATTGAATTCAGCTCCAGCAACGCCGTCAGCGAGAGCACTATCGCCTGGACGGTCAAGCAGGACGCCTTCACCCTGCCTCACGGCGAGAGCATCGACGACCCCTTCACCGTCGAAGAAGCCATCGCCAAGTGCATCGAGATTGGTAACACCACCAACGACGTCATCTACTTCGCTCGCGGTTACATCTCAAGCATCAAGGAGGTAAGCCCCAGCTACGGCAACGCCACCTTCAACATCAGCGACGACGGCAGCGATGACCACGCCCTCACCGTCTTCCGCTCCAAGTGGCTCGAGAACGCGCCCTTCACCGCCGAGGATCAGATTGGCGTGGGCGATGAAGTCATCGTCACTGGTAAACTCGTCTACTACAAGGACAAGAACGGTGTCGAGACACCCGAGTTCAGCGGCAGCGTCTACGTCGTCTCGCACAAGGCTGCAGGCCCCGGTTCGCGCCTGCGTCCCTTCAATGCCGACGAGGCCATCGCCTTCATCATGAACAACCTCGCCGAGGGCGAAGTCACCAATGATGAGTACTACATCGAAGGCGAAATCGTAAATGTGGCCAAGGAGACCGACTACTTCAATGCCCAGTACGGCAACGCCTCCTTCTATGTCGCTACCGACGACGACCCCGCCAACGACCAGTTCTACATCTTCCGCACGCTCTACTTTGGCAACCGCAAATGGGTCGAGGGCGACACGCAGATCAAGGTTGGCGATCAAGTGGTGGTCTGCGGCCGACTCACCAAGTACAAGGACAATAAAACCGGCAACATCATTCCTGAGACCTTCAACGGTAAGATCGATGGAGTGAGTTACACGCCTTACCTCTATTCCCTCAACGGTAAGAAGGAATAGCCGACGCCACATCCGAGAGCGCTCACACCACAACACTTCTCTCCGTGCTCTGAAACTTTCGAGGTGGATGTTGCAGACAGTCTCTTGCACGCACCTCTCTGAGCACATCATTTTGAGAACATCATTCCGAGCGTTCCCCTCTCACTCCACTCCCGATGGTCACCTCCTGGCCGTCGGGAGTTTTTCGATATAGAACACCCCTACCCACACGTCCGTTCGATCAGCCTCACACGTCCGTTCATAACACCTCACACGTCCATTCGATCAACCTCACACGTCCGTTCGCGGAGCCGAGTATCAGCGATGATACTTCCGAGTATCACCATTGGCATTCGCGAGTATCAATGATGATACTCGCTTCATGAACTGTGCTTACCTGCGAAAACGCTCGAGAAACACTTCACTTCTTACCCTTAAAAACCGTACTCTCAGGAAGAAACAAGACTTTACAAATATGACAAATAGAGATAGTTCGTTTGGGCTGGGTATTCGGCTGCAAGCGTGTCAATCTGATTGACTACTGGCAAAATGCCTAATTCATGACGCCATTCACGGACGGCAAGTCCAGCATTCTCCATATTCATGACTGCTTCGAGACCAAGTGCCCTGGCTATCTGGAAATCGGAGAAACCGTACATCTTGGCTTCAAGCAACAGAGTCGAAAACTCAGGGGCTTCAAGAAATTCAAGAAATTCAGAATACTCTGAATTGTCATAGTATTCCGTTAACCAAGAGAACTCCTTGAGGCTGTCATTAATAGCCATGATGTGCTTGAGCTTTTCGAGGAACCAGCGGTCAATCATTGTCCATCCATGAATCTGCTCCACCGAATAACCCATCAGCATGGCTTTGGCGATGACGAAGATACGGGTGTCGGTGGCGTGTTGGAGAGCGGAAGGCACGTCGGTGACGTGTTGCGCTTTGTTATCCACAAACCCATGCATGCCCTGCCCTATCATGCGCAGTCCTTTCTGGAGAGCCCCCGCGAAGCTACGCCCGATGGCCATCACCTCGCCGACGCTCTTCTTTGAGGTACCGAGCTCGTGGTTCACACCATGAAACTTGGAGAGGTCCCAACGAGGTATCTTGCAGACAACGTAGTCGAGGGCGGGCTCGAAGAAGGCGCTGGTGGTCTTAGTGACGGAGTTCTTCAACTCGAAGAGTCCGTAACCGAGGCCGAGCTTGGCAGCGACGAAAGCCAAGGGATAGCCGGTGGCTTTGCTAGCCAAAGCAGAGGAGCGGCTGAGACGGGCGTTGACTTCGATGACCCGATAATCTTCAGATGAGGGGTCGAGGGCATACTGTACATTGCATTCGCCGATAATACCGATGTGGCGTATTATCTTGATAGCAAGCGCACGAAGTTTGTGGTATTCGCTGTTAGTGAGCGTCTGTGAGGGAGCTACCACTATGCTCTCGCCCGTATGGATGCCGAGCGGGTCGAAGTTCTCCATGTTGCAGACTGTGATGCAGTTGTCGTAACGGTCGCGCACCACTTCATATTCGATTTCTTTCCATCCTTTCAGGGACTTCTCCACCAACACTTGCGGCGAGAAAGCAAATGCTTCCTCGGCCTGTGTCAACAGCTGTTCATCGTTGTCGCAGAAGCCCGAGCCGAGGCCTCCGAGGGCATAGGCAGCACGCAGTATGACGGGATAGCCCAGCTCGTGAGCTGCCTTCTGCACTTCCTCGATGGTACTACAAGCCTCGCTTTTGATAGTCTTCACTGCAATCTCGTCGAGGCGTTTCACAAAGAGGTCGCGGTCTTCGGTATCGATGATGGCCTGAATAGGCGTGCCAAGGACTTCAACGCCATACTTCTCGAAAACGCCTTTCCGGTAAAGTTCCACGCCGCAGTTCAGTGCTGTCTGTCCGCCGAAGGAGAGCAGGATGCCATCCGGCCGTTCTTTCTCAATCACGCGCTCCACGAACTCTGGCGTAACGGGTTGGAAATAGACCACATCGGCAACATCCTTGGAGGTCTGTACGGTTGCGATGTTGGGATTGATGAGAATACTCTTCACTCCCTCTTCCTTCAAAGCCTTCAGTGCCTGGGCTCCGCTATAGTCAAACTCTCCAGCCTGTCCGATTTTGAGAGCGCCGCTGCCAAGGAGGAGGACGGATTTAATAGTTGACGAGTTGTTTCCTTCTTTTATAGTTGACGAGTTGACGAGTTGACAAGCTGACGAGACTTTTGTTTCTACATCCAACTTGTCAACTAGTTTACTTGTCAACTTGTTTACTTTTGATACAAATTCATCAAACATCCATTCGGTATCTGTAGGTCCGGAGCAAGCTTCTGGGTGGAACTGTGCAGAGCACCACGGCATTGTCTTG
>JAEEGL012862253.1_pt1 | contig 15023 bp, 9 predicted proteins | sample 9134231 | NCBI WGS metagenome assembly JAEEGL01 (sample SAMN16246548, study PRJNA631951) | gut metagenome | biome: gut microbiome; feature: rumen; material: fiber-attached | host: Bos | place: Iran: Karaj | collected 2018-10 | reverse complement strand
CGCTGTTCGTCACTGCAGGTCTGGGTGGCATGAGTGGTGCTCAGCCCAAGGCTGGCAACATCGCCGGCGTGGTGAGCGTTACCGCCGAAATCAACCCCATGGCAGCGCGCAAGCGTTACGACCAGGGTTGGGTCGACGAGTTGCACGAGAACCTCGACGAACTCATCCCCGCCATCCGCAAGGCTGTGGACGAGCGCCGCGTGGTGTCGATGGCCTATGTGGGCAATGTGGTCGACCTGTGGGAGCGCCTCGCCGACGAGGGCATCCGCGTGGATCTGGGTAGCGACCAGACGTCGCTGCACAACCCCTACGCCGGTGGTTATTACCCCGTGGGCCTCAGCCTCGAGGAGTCGAAGGTGATGATGGCCGAGCAACCCGAGGAGTTCAAGGAGCGCGTCTTCGCTTCGCTGCGTCGTCAGGTGGCTGCTATCAACCGCTTGACAGCCAACGGCATGTACTTCTTCGACTACGGCAACGCATTCATGCTTATGGCCAGCCGTGCCGGCGCCGACATCATGCGCGACGACACGCATTTCCGCTATCCGAGTTACGTGCAGGACATCATGGGCCCCATGTTCTTCGACTATGGCTTCGGCCCGTTCCGCTGGGTGTGCACCTCGTGCGACCCGCACGACCTGGAGGTGAGCGACCGCCTGGCCGCCGAAGTACTCGACGACATGCTTCAGCACTCGCCCGACGACATCAAGGGTCAGTTGGCCGACAACCTGCACTGGATTCGCGAGGCCGGCAAGAACCACCTCGTGGTGGGCTCGCAGGCACGCATCCTCTATGCCGACTGCGAGGGCCGCACGCGCATCGCGCTGGCCTTTAACGACGCAATACGCCGTGGCGAGATCTCACGCCCGATAGTGCTGGGCCGCGACCACCACGACGTGAGCGGCACCGACTCGCCCTTCCGCGAGACGAGCAACATCTACGACGGCAGCCAGTTCTGCGCCGACATGGCCGTGCACAACGTCATTGGCGACTCGTTCCGCGGCGCCACGTGGGTGAGTCTGCACAACGGTGGCGGTGTAGGCTGGGGCGAAGTAATCAATGGTGGCTTCGGTATGGTGATTGACGGCAGCGAGGCCGCCGACCGCCGCATCCGCCAGATGCTCCTTTGGGACGTGAACAACGGCATCGCACGCCGCTCGTGGGCTCGCAACCGTGGCTCGATGGACGCCATCAGCCGCGAGATGCAGCGCACGCCAGAACTGCAAGTCACCATGCCCAACCTGGTCGACGACGCCCTGCTCGACACTATCAATTTCTAATACCACTAATCAAGAAAACACCGTTTATAACATACTATGATTCACGAAATTACCGCCGAGCATCTCACGCTGGAGCGTGTCGGCGAAATAATTGACAACAACTACAAGTTGCAACTGAGCGACGACGCTCGCGCACGCATTGAGCGTTGCCGCAAGTACCTGGACGAGAAAATTGCTGCCAGCCCCGTGCCGGTCTACGGCGTGACCACCGGCTTCGGCTCGCTGTGCAACGTGTCGATCGGACAGGACCAACTGTCGCAACTGCAAATCAACCTCATCAAGTCGCACGCTTGTGGAGTGGGCGAGCGCGTACCCAACGAGATCGTGAAAATCATGATCTTGCTCAAGATTCAGTCGCTGAGTTACGGCTTCTCGGGCTGCAAACTCGACACGGTTGAGCGCCTCATCGACTTCTTCAACGAGGACATTTACCCGGTGGTGTACCGCCAGGGCTCGCTGGGCGCTTCGGGCGACCTGGTGCCGCTGGCTCATCTGTGCCTGCCGCTGGTGGGCCTGGGCGAGGTGGAACTCGACGGCAAGTTGATGACTGGCGAGGAGATGCTGAAACTGAAAGGCTGGCAGCCCATCCACCTGGCCAGCAAGGAAGGCTTGGCGCTGCTCAACGGCACGCAGAACATGAGCGCGTTTGCCGTGTGGGCACTGCTGCACGCACAGCGGCTGAGCGAGTGGGCCGACCGCATCGGCGCCATGTCGCTCGAGGCTTACGACGGACGCATCGAGCCGTTCACCGAGGCCGTGCATCTGGTGCGTCCCCACAAGGGACAACTCGAGACGGCGGCGCGCATCAAGGAGTTGCTGCAGGGCAGCGAACTCATCAAGCAGCCCAAGACCCACGTGCAGGATCCGTATTCGTTCCGCTGCATGCCGCAGGTGCACGGTGCCGTCAAGGACACCATTCGCTACGTCAAGAGCGTGATCGACACCGAGATCAACAGCGCCACCGACAACCCCACCGTATGCCCTGACGAGGACCTGATTATCAGCGCCGGCAACTTCCACGGCGAGCCCATCGCTCTGCCCATGGATTTCCTGGCCATCGCACTGAGCGAGTTGGCAAACATCAGCGAGCGCCGCATCTACCGCCTGGTGAGCGGCACGCGCAACTTGCCCAGTTTCCTCGTGGCAAATCCGGGGGTGAACAGCGGCTTCATGATTACCCAGTACACCGCAGCCAGCGTGGTGAGCCTCAACAAGACGCTCGCCATGCCCGCCAGCACCGACAGCATTCCCTCGTGCCAAGACCAGGAGGACCTGGTGAGCATGGGCGCCAACGCTGCCATCAAACTCTACAAGGTGGTCTACAACACCGAGCGTGTGCTGGCCATCGAACTCTTCAACGCCGCACAGGCTCTGGAGTTCCGTCGCCCGCTCAAGTCGTCGCCCGAAATCGAGAAGTTGCACGCCGAGTTCCGCAAGTGCGTGCCGTTCATCTCGAATGACGACGTGATGTATCCGCACATCGAGGCAGCCATCCAATTCCTGCGCCGATGAAACTGCTGATTCGTAACATAGGCACACTGGCGGGCATCGACACCCGCCAGCAGCCTCTCTTGCGCCGTGCCGGAGGGCAGATGGCGCAACTCGAGAGCATCGACAATGCGTGGCTTTATTGTGTCGACGGGCGCATCGCGGAGTTTGGCAATGGCCCCGAGCCCACCATCGACGGCGACACCAACGTGCTTAGCGCCCAGGGCGGCACCGTGCTGCCCAGTTGGTGCGACTCGCACACTCACATCGTGTATGCCGGCAGCCGCGAGCAGGAGTTTGTCGATAAAATCAACGGACTGAGTTACGCCGAGATTGCCAAGCGCGGCGGTGGAATACTCAACAGCGCCGACCGCCTGCACGAGATGAGCGAGGATGAACTTTACGAGCAAGCCATGCGCCGCGTGCGCGAGGTGATGCGCAAGGGCACCGGCTGCATCGAGATTAAGAGCGGCTACGGACTGAACACCGCCGACGAACTGAAGATGCTGCGCGTGATTCGACGCATCAAGCAGAACGCCCCCATCATCGTCAAGAGCACCTTCCTGGGCGCTCATGCCGTGGGACGTGAATATGCCGGGCGCCAGGCCGAGTACGTCGACTTGATTATCAACGAGATGATACCTGCTGTGGCAGCCGAAAATTTGGCCGACTTTATCGATGTGTTCTGCGACGAGGGCTTCTTCACGCCCGACGAGACGGCGCGCATCCTCACCGCCGGACTCAAATACGGCATGCGCGGCAAGATTCACGGGCAGGAACTCGCGCCGTCGGGCGGCGTGGAGGTGGCTGTGAAGCACCAAGCGCTCTCGGTCGACCACCTGGAGAGCATGACCGATGCCGACATCGAGTTGCTGCAACTGTCGGGCGCATCAACGATGCCCACCGCGTTGCCGGGCACCTCGTTCTTCCTGAACATGCCGTTCGCGCCTGGGCGCAAGGTCATCGACAACGGGCTGCCACTGGCCATCGCCAGCGACTACAACCCTGGCTCCACGCCCAGTGGCGACATGAAGTTTGCCGTGTCGCTCGCGTGCATCAAGATGCGGCTGCAGCCCGCCGAGGCAATCAACGCCGCAACCATCAACAGTGCCGCAGCAATGGGGTGCAGCGACGAATATGGCTCGATTGCCGTGGGCAAGGTGGCCAACTTCTTCATCACCGAGCCAATACCCAGCGTCGACTTCATCCCTTACGCTTACACGAGCCCCATCATCACCCGCATCTTCCTGCGTGGCGAAGAGATACAGTTCTGATTACTAATAATTTCGCCCCTTAACAGGAGGGCGTGACAAAATTTACAATTAGTGTAAAGTGGTCATAAATTTGTAGGGACGCGCCATGGCGCGTCGTGGAGTCAAGGTCGTAAATACCTGGGATTTCGCACGACGTGCCATGGCGCGTCCCTACATTGTTTACGGCCGGCGATATTGCTCGATGTGTTCAGCAGGTGTCGGCACGCATTTTTTCCACGTTGGGAACGTAAATACCTGGGATTTCGCACGACGCGCCATGGCGCGTCCCTACATTGCTACGGCCGGTGATATTGCTCGATGTGCTTAAAGCGGCACCAGGAGGTGTCGGCCCGCATTTCTTCTACGTTTGGGACATACAGTGTCACTTGTTCGTAATGGTATGGCTCAAACACTGAGTCAATTACCGTTTGCCATCCGCCGTTGCCTATAAGCGGCGGCTGGACGATGTGCGGCATTGTTAATTCCCTGAGATTTGTGCAACCCTTGAAAGCGTGCTTTTGAATGCCGAAATCTGTAGCCTCAATCGTCAAGCTTTCCATGTTTGTTACATCGCGGAAACAGCCGAATCCCAATTCGTTCACGAGCCATATATTACCATTCTCAGCAATGACGTGATATAAAACCATGCGCGGCTTACCCGGTCCAGCATACTGCACCGAAATGGCATTAGTGCTTCCATCGTTCCAATTGGTGCAAACATAACCTTCGAACTCAAACTTATAATGCCCCGAAGGATTCTCCAGCTTATGTCGGCCGAAATAACCCAGCCCCAAAATAATGGCAGCCACCACCAGCGAGAGGCCTATGGCGTACGCCGCTGCTTGAATGCGGTTCCGGAGTTTTTTGCTGGCCTGGATGTCCTCCAGCAGTTCGGTAATCGTTTGGTAGCGCTCGCCGATGGGTTTCATGCAGCGGGTAACTACCTTTTTGAACTCCCGCCCCAAATTCATGTCTTGCAGAATAATGCCAAGGCTATAGATGTCGTTGCGCGAGTCGGCCATCGTCGAGTTCAGCTGTTCGGGGGCCACAAAACGCTTTGTGCCGGCAGGGTTCTTGAAAATGGCATACTCATCGTTGTCGGCAAGTCCGAAATCAATGATTTTCACGTTATTACCGCTGCGCGTAACCATGATGTTTTCGGGCTTTAGGTCGCGATGCACTATACCTTGGTTATGCATATATTTCACCGCTTCGAGCAACTCCATGGCCACGGTCTTGCGCAAAGTGAGGCTCGGTTCTTTGTCCAGCCACTGATCGAGAGTGACACCATCGACCCACTCCATCACGATAAACACGTCCATGCCAACCCCATCATCGGTGTTGCCGTGCTCCAGGCCATAGGTTTGGACTATTCCCGCGTGCGACAGGCGCATCATGATTTCAAGCTCCTTGCGCAGGCGTTGCTGGCAAGCCACGTCGCCGCGATGCTCGGCCATCAGCCCTTTGAGAACGTGCCACCGCCCATAGCGCATCGCCTTCACCAGGCGGCAATACCCCATCGAAGGCAACTCTTCGACTTGCGTGAACTGCGCCTCGATGCCATGGTAGTCCTCGGGGATGATGCCCGACGACTCGTGGTGGCCCTTATGCTTACCTTCAATGCTTTCCATCATTTGTCATCGGGGGTGAGAATCTCGAAACGTATGCCGCCGAGTTTGCCGCAAACGTAGGCAATGGGCGCCTTGCCAAACTGCCGCAGGTTGCTGAGCCACAGTGGCTCGCCGCTCACAATCAGGCTGCAATTAAACCGGTCGCCAGTTTTGATGCCGGTGTTGACCGACGTCAGCACCTCAAACTCATTGTTTCCACGATACACGATGTCGCACACGCGCTGCGGCGTCCACGTCAAGCGCAAGCGAGCCCCCACCTCCAGGTCGGTGCCAACCATGATCTTGTCGCTCAGCACCGTCGCGCTCGGCTCGCGCGTGGTGACCTCGCGGTTGGCCACGTAGTCATTCCAGTCGCGGTAGCCCACCAGGCGGCACAACGATGACAAGATACTGGTGCTCGGCTTCGACGTGTAATTCGAGTATCCCCACAGCCGCTTGAGCGTGCTCACGCTGACACGCTCGTTGAGCTCGGTCACAATCACTTCGTTAAGATACATGAAGTCCTTTGGCGAGAGCATCCCGCGCTGAAGCCGGGCCTCCACATCAGCCTTCAACCGTTGTATGTTGACGTCATTTTCCATCGTGCTCGCTTTTTTGTGCAAAGATAAACCATTTCTTGTCGCATCACAAGAAAACCCATCAAAAACACGGCCAAACGCACAATTTGACCCAATTTGACCCAAATAATTAAAGACAACATACACAACAAGAACAACAAATAATTTATGGACAATTCATGGATAATTCATGTTGAGAACAGGCCATCGTCGATGCAGAATTTCGAAGTTTTGTGAAAAAGACTGGGTCAAATCGAGTCAAATCGGTTCAAGCTCCACACGCCCTCAATTTGACCCAATTTGACCCAACACATTTTTACATAATTCCATTAAATTTGTGGCGATTCAATTAAGTCTTTGGCCTATTGGCCGACATCGTTGGCCCCAGAAAGCGTTATGCCCGTCATAGCAGCCCACGCTTTCATGTCGTTAAATACCGCCGCCCACGACTGCACGGCAAAAAGACGCTTGATTAATTATGACACCATTAGACACAAACATTAAAACAGATTTGTCCGAGCTATTCAGCGGAAAAGAGATTTCTGCGGCAAAAGCTTTAAAGGGGGTGATTCTGAAAGGAAAGAACGCAGCACAATTTTCCTTAAAAGGGTGCCCTACTCATTACGTTGGAGACCGTAACGCAAAAACTGTGTTCGTAAATCTCAACCCTGGAGGAAAAGCCAAAGATAACGACAACATGTTCGAACAAATGAGGCTTATCTACAAATGGAAGACATTTCAAGACTTCGAGGATTGGTATCATTTGAAATGTCAATGTAAACTGATGCCCGTTGGATTGGGATTATTCGATGTGAAGACAGCAGTATTTCTATCACAGTGGGATGGTTGCGGAATAGAATTTCCAAAAGTGTTCCCGCAAGATGAAAACACATTTGCTGTAGCCAATCTCCTTGCCTTGCAACAGAAATTGCAACTAGAGTTATTTCCATATGCATCGGCCTCGTTCGAATCAGTCAATCCTGCTAGAATGAGCGATGTTTTTCCCTGTGTTGATACTTTATTTGACGAAATCTTTTCATGTAAAAGAGATTTTGTAATTTTTGGTTCTGGAAAGTTCGAAACCATCTTTAAAGAATATAATAAAAACGGTGGCAAATATAATATCAAATTTGTCAAAGCATTCGGTCCAAAAGCCTTAGGCACCATAAACTCCTATTGTACGGCAATAAAAATCACTTTAGGCAAAAAGGAACAAAAAGCTCTTATTGCACGCACTTTTGCGAGCCATGCATTACCTTGGGCATACGACCTAATGCGTGAATATGGAGAATGGTGTCACAAATGCTTTTGTAGCATTAAGCCATAAGAAAGTTTTATGATAATACTTAAGCATATAACAACTAAAAAAGCAATAACTTATGAAAAAGATTCTTCTATTTTTAGCATTTATGATGCTATTCACAACAAACGTTGATGCTCAACGCAAGTCACGTTCACACAAGTCTCGCCATCATTCTACGACAAGAACGACAAATTCCAGAACAAATATACAAGAACAAACTCCAGCCATCTACGGCTATGCGGCCAAATGGAAAGACATGGCCGAAGCCGGTGATGCCAACGCACAATTTCAATTGGCTATGTGCTATTATTGGGGCACTGGAGTGATGAAGGAGAATGCCAAAGCCATGGAGTGGGCCCTCAAAGCTTCCGCGCAAGGCCACCCTGAGGGCATGGAGCTCGTGGGGCGCATGTATTACTATGGTAATGGTGTTGATAAAAACGAGAACAAAGCAAATGAATGGTTTAAGAAAGCCCATGAAACGGCAATAGCTCAGCCCAACGATGCTAGGTCTCAGAACGCGTTAGCTGTATTATATGATTGGGGTAGGGGCGTGCCGGAGAACAAAGCCGAGGCGGTGAATTGGTACCGCAAGGCGGCAGAACAAGGATACGCAGTAGCGCAATTAAATTTGGCGCGTTCCTATTTAGATGGCGATGGCGTGCCGGTGGACAAAGCTGAAGCGGTGAAATGGTACCGCAAGGCGGCAGAGCAAGGATACGCCGACGCGCAATGCAATTTGGGTTTCTGCTATGCTAAGGGCATTGGCGTGCTGGAGGACAAAGCCGAGGCGGTGAAATGGTACCGCAAGGCGGCAGAGCAAGGACACGCCGACGCGCAATGCCGTTTGGGTTTCTGCTATGAAAACGGCAATGGCGTGCGCGAGGACAAAGCCGAGGCGGTGAGATGGTACCGCAAGGCGGCAGAGCAAGGATTCGCCGATGCGCAATTCAATTTGGGGTATGCCTATAACCACGGCGAGGGAGTGCCGGAGAACAAAGCCGAGGCGGTGAAATGGTACCGCAAGTCGGCAGAGTTAGGAAATGCAAGGGCGCAAAACAATTTAGGTATCTGCTATGATAATGGCATTGGCGTGCGCGAGGACAAAGCCGAGGCGGTGAGATGGTACCGCAAGGCGGCAGAGCAAGGAAACGCTGACGCGCAATACAATTTGGCACACTGCTTAATTAATGGCATCGGTGTCGAGAAAGACGAGGTTGAGGCTGCGGCTTGGTTTAAAATGGCTGCTGATCAAGGGGATGAAGACGCAAAACGTCGTTATGATGCTATAATTGAATTGTGGGAAGCTCGGGGACAATTAGAGCAAATTGAATCAGAATTAGACCACCTAAAAGGCCTGAGAACGTCTCTCAATAATGAGATATCAACTGACTTATCAAACTTGAAAAATGCAATTGGAATATCCGCGTTTAACCAGCTGAATTATGGCTATATCAGCAGGGGCATGAAATGGAGCAGTGTTACGGAATTCGCTTTATTCCTTGCGAGATGGACGGGAAGCAATTTGCCCGACGAGATAAAAATGTCAAAAATATTGTATGAAGAGAAGACGCACTCTGCTTATGGTTCAAAGTATGCAGTGTCGTTTTACGACAGAAATGGTAATAATGTGTCGGGCGGATATCTCTATATCCAGAACGGCATTATCAAGTCGGTTAATATGGAACACTGACAACCCTATTCTCAAAATGATGAAAAAAGGGACCCAATTGATGCGGTAGCGCACCAAACCATCGTGAACCAATAATGAGATCATTGGGTCAAATCAGGCCAAATAGGGTCAAATCCCACACAGCCAACATTTGACCCAATTTGACCCAAAACATTTTTACATAATTCCATTATATTTGTCGAGAACAATTAGGTGTAGCATGCAAAACAAGTCTTACTGGAAATCGAAAACATCGACAACAGCATGCTTTTTGCTTGACCACCTAATACCGAGCACACTTTATTTAAAATATTAACACCTTAAAAATTCAATTATGAAAAAAATTATCATTTGCCTAATCATGGCATTGCTATGTGTGGGTAGCATCGACGCAAAGACTCCACGCAAAACAAAAAGAAGCAAACAAACAACAGCGACGCAAAGCAAAAAGAGTTCGCATCCTTCTTACTCGATAGAGGAAGCAAAATCACTTTTTGCTGAGACATCGTGGCAACGTGTTGGTGACGGTCTCAACATTCTGTTTCATACTTATGGAGTAGATCCAATCGTGAAATTTGGCGGCACCAAATATTATGGGAAATACAACTCAGATGGTAGTATCTCCGTCACATTAGACAATCGAGTATCTAAAGACAGAAACCAGACAATTACTTTTTGGTATCAGAATGGTCAATTAGTTGACAACCTTGGCAGAACATACAATAAAATAAACGTAGTTACAATATAGCTATCGCGGTTTTTAAATCTATAAATTAAGTTTTATTTAACTTTTATATATCTTCGTATTATGAAAAATATTATCAGATTTCTGTTAATTGCTGTTTTTTCTGTTGGATGCGTTGTCAATGTTAATGCAAAATCCAATGGCAGAGGAGCCGCTGGCTCAAAAAGTAGTCCTGCCGCATCTAATGCTTATGTAGTTGACGGAAATAAGTTAATCTTCACTCTAAAAGGAGTAAGATTTGAAATGATATTAGTTGAGGGCGGAGACTTTAGGATGGGAGCACCTGATAATGATCCCTACGCTCAAAACTGTGAAAAGCCCGCTCATAATGTGACATTAACACCCTTTTTTATAGGGCAGACTGAAGTCACTCAAGAACTTTGGGAAGCAGTTATGGGTGAGAATCCAAGCGAAAACAAGTCTCCCCGACATCCAGTAGAACAAGTAAGCCACGAGGAGTGTCAGGAATTCATTAATAAACTGAATGCACTCTCGGATGTGGAATTTGGCTTACCAACCGAAGCTCAGTGGGAGTATGCTGCACGAGGTGCTAGGAGCGGAGGATATAAGTATGCTGGAACAACAAATAATCTTGATGATTTCGCTTGGTATCAAGGCAACAGTGATGGAGAGTCTCATGATGTTGCAACTAAACGCCCTAATAGTTTAGGGTTATTTGATATGAGTGGAAACGTTAGTGAGTGGTGCCATGATTGGTGGGGAGACTATCCACGCATTGATTTGGTTAATCCCACCGGACCATCCACAGGCCCAGCACATATTTTACGCGGCGGAAACTTTGAGTGTCCCGATATAATATTAAGAGTTTCACACCGGATGGGTGATAGACCTAATTCTAAGAACAAAGCATTTGGCTTACGCTTAGCAATTGAGATATCTCCGTCTAAACGCGCTGCTTACAGCATTTATAGTGAAATCCAGCGTAAATCTGCACCTAAGAATAACAGGAACAAAATTGAGACCAACGAAGGACTTATTTTGTATTGAGATAACCATCGGACCATACAGATTTGAAAAGTGCCTGGTAATGATAACACACATTTAATCAAAAAACAAATAAGCCTATATATCGGCTGGGAACAACATAATGATTCCCAGCCGTTTCTTTGAACGCTAAACGTACTAAGTATTTCAAAATTTCATCCATTTTGCCGCGTTGAAAAATGTCCAAATTGTAGCTATTTTCACATGAATTGGCAATGAATTAGCAATGAATTAATTATGAAATTTTTGGATAATTTGTGGGTATTCGTGTTAATCAACAAATAAAACAAATGAGAACAGATTAATAGCGCAATTCGCGTTTAAGTTATCCGCGCTTGCACGGCTTTTTGACACCGCAGGTGCAACTCTTTGCGATTATCTCAAAAAGTGAACAGCCATAAAGTCAAGCCAAATCGGGCCAAATACAACACCACCAAAACTTGGCCCATTTTGACCCATTTAAGTCTGCCTTATTGTCACTATCTTTGTTGTCAAATTAGACATTTTGAATTTTTCAATAGTCAACAAATCCCGGGGTGAATTCTTATCGAACTTCAAAATGTCAATGAACGATATGACAAGTCTCATAGGAGGGTCAAACAGGGTTCTACCATCTATGCAGCTAATAAAGAGAACCCAACCTAAAAAACATTGGGAATATGAAACAAAAAATTCTTTTATTTATTTTCCTTTTAAGCAGTGCGTTAGCCACGAATGCACAAGAAGTGTTTGTCGTAGGTGACTTGAAGTGTGAGTATTGGGGTGGCGATGCCGTTTCTGTAGGTGCCAGTAACAAATCAATCACCAGTATTGTTATCCCGCCATCAATTAACTATGGGGGCAGAACATTCGCTGTAGGCGAAATAGCTGTTGACGGTTTTAGAGATTGCGATGATCTTGAAGAGGTCATTATAATGACTAAAAATCCAATCTCTATTCTTCAAGGTGCTTTTAAAGATTGTTTTAGACTTAAGAAAATAGTTTTTTCAGATGCAGGCCCTGGAAACATTGGTCACCACCCAATCTTTGAGACAGATCTTTTGGGTGTGTTTGATGAAGATCATTTAGAAAAAACTGTAGTAATTGTGCCAAAAGCAAAAAAAGAAGAATATAAATCACATGAGAGATGGGGCGATTTCAAATTCATTATTGATTCAGATGAAGAAATGCCAGTCATCAAATATGTGGAGCCATCAAAGGGCATTATTGGCGGTTGGACATTTGAAACCGCTGAAAACGATTATGTTTTATCTTGTAACATTTATTTTAATAGTAATAAAAAAGTATTGTGCGAACTCGTTCTGGATGCCGGTGATGGCGAGTCGTTTGAGTTATATATGAAAACGACTTCACCGGGTAGTTATAAAATAGATGGTGATTATATTAAGTGTACTTTTGATGAATCAAGAACGACATTCACTCAAAAAGGACCAAGATTGCTGCATGGTTCAGCCGGCGAACAAGCTACATTTGAAGCAAGAACCAGAGATGCAGTAGATTTCTTGAGGAAGGTTCTATATGAACAAGGCTCAAAGGTGTTTAGCATGGCTTCAAGTGGGAAACTTGCTATACGAAACAACACCATAAGAATATCATCTACAACGTTTGAAAATATCAGCCACGACGACAATCTTGCTACACAAGCTACAAAAAAATAGTGACTGGTCACAGCTCAAGTTTAACTTCAACGGCAACGGCAGAACATGGGAGTCTTTGGGCATCACGTATAAATCGTATAACTGTATCAGTGTGTACGACGCGCATGCTTGCCACACGTTAGAAATATCAGGCAACACCATGACGCAAATTCTTATGTTTACCGGAAGAGATGACAATACATTAATTCAAAATGCTCTGATTGGCATTTTACCCCTGAGCACTATATAAGTAGTGGGTGTGTGGAAAAGCCAGATGTTGCGGGGATGCGTGGTTTCGTGTCCCCGCAATGTTTGTTGAGTGGGCCACTGCTGGGGTGGGGGGCTGATTCGGGGCATAATGGGGTGAAGAAAAAATATTACTGAAATTTTTCGATAATTGTTGTGAAAGCCGTTTTTTAACCGTAACTTTGCATTTTATTAGCCACTATGTGGCTTTATGTGGATTATAAATAACAAAATTAATAACTAATTTATTGAACTACTATGTGGTTAACTAATTCATCCGTAGGACGAAAAGTGGTGATGAGTGTCACCGGGCTTTTTTTAATCCTATTTTTAACCTTCCATGCGCTGATGAACGCCGTGGCTCTGATCTCGCTCGAGGCTTATGAGCAGGTGTGCGAATTCCTTGGCGCCAATTGGTATGCCCTGCTGGGTACTGCGGTGCTTGCTGCTGGATTTGTGATTCACATCATTTTCGCTTTCTGGCTTACGTGGCAAAACCGCAAGGCCCGCGGCGAGAATCGCTATCAGGTGAGCAAAAAGCCGGCCACCGTCGAGTGGGCTTCGCAAAACATGCTCGTGCTGGGTATCATCGTGCTGTGCTTCTTGGTGCTCCACTTGGCACAATTCTGGGCAAAGATGCAACTTCCCGAGATTATGGGCGACTATCCCATGTCGGGCCAGGATGCTCTTGCTGCCACCTTCGGCCAGGTGTGGGTCGCTCCGGTCTACCTGATCGGCTTCGTGGCTATCTGGTTCCACATCACCCACGGTTTCTGGAGCGCATTCCAGTCGCTGGGTACTGCCAACGAGAAGTGGATTGAGCGCTTCAAATGCATCGGTTGGTGGTGGGCAACTATCGTGATGTTGCTCTTCGCCGTCGAGGTGTGCTACTTCACTTGGTTTTTTAATTAATTCTTAAAAACGACAAGAATATGGAAGAAAATATGATTAAAGCCACGGCTATCGATTCTAAGATCCCCGAGGGACCTGTAGCGGAGAAGTGGACAAATTATAAAGCCCACCAAAAACTGGTGAACCCCGCCAACAAGCGCCGCCTCGACATCATCGTGGTGGGTACCGGATTGGCTGGTGCCAGTGCTGCTGCCACGCTGGGCGAGATGGGTTTCAATGTGCTGAACTTCTGCATCCAGGACTCGCCGCGTCGCGCTCACTCGATTGCCGCACAAGGTGGTATCAATGCCGCTAAGAACTATCAGAACGACGGCGACTCGGTTTATCGCCTGTTCTACGACACCGTGAAGGGTGGCGACTACCGTGCCCGCGAGGCCAACGTGTATCGCCTGGCCGAGGTGTCGAACAATATTATCGACCAGTGTGTGGCACAGGGCGTGCCCTTCGCTCGCGAGTATGGTGGCTTGCTGGCCAACCGCTCGTTTGGTGGCGCGCAGGTGAGCCGCACATTCTATGCCAAGGGCCAGACCGGACAGCAGTTGCTGCTGGGCGCTTACTCGAGCCTCAACCGCCAGATTGAGATGGGCAAGGTGAAGAGTTACAACCGCTACGAGATGCACGACATCGTGGTCATCGACGGCCGCGCGCGTGGCATCATCGCCAAGAACCTGGTCACTGGCAAACTCGAGCGCTTTGCCGCTCACGCTGTGGTGATTGCCACCGGTGGTTACGGCAACACCTACTTCCTCTCGACCAACGCAATGGCATGTAACTGCTCGGCAGCGATGGCCGCCTATCGCAAGGGCGCCTTCTTTGCCAACCCGGCTTACGTGCAGATTCACCCCACCTGCATCCCCGTGCACGGCGACAAGCAGTCGAAACTCACGCTGATGAGCGAGTCGCTGCGTAACGACGGCCGCATCTGGGTGCCCAAGGACATCGAGGACGCCAAGAAACTGCAAGCAGGGGAGATCAAGGGCAGCGACATCCCCGAGGAGAAGCGCGACTACTATCTGGAGCGCCGCTACCCGGCCTTCGGTAACCTGGTGCCGCGCGACGTGGCCAGCCGTGCCGCTAAGGAGCGCTGCGACAAGGGCTTCGGCGTGAACAACACCGGCAAGGCCGTATTCCTCGACTTCAGCGAGGCCATCAACCGCCTGGGCATCGACGTGATTCGTCAGCGCTACGGCAACCTCTTCGACATGTATGAGGAAATCACCGACGTGAATCCCGGCGAGCTCGCCAACGAGATCAACGGCGTGAAGTACTACAATCCCATGATGATTTATCCCGCCAT
>JAEEGL010758098.1_pt1 | contig 15023 bp, 20 predicted proteins | sample 9134231 | NCBI WGS metagenome assembly JAEEGL01 (sample SAMN16246548, study PRJNA631951) | gut metagenome | biome: gut microbiome; feature: rumen; material: fiber-attached | host: Bos | place: Iran: Karaj | collected 2018-10 | reverse complement strand
TTCAGCAATGGCGACACGTTCCGCAATGGCTGTGCGCAGCGGGCGCAACGCAGCTGCACTGCCTTCCCGTGTGACAGGTGCCGTTTGCAGTTCCCCGCCCAACATTTGCGTAATGTTTTGGTAGTGCGGTATAACCCTGTTGGGATTGCTAACAACGTTAAAGTTGCCGTTTGGCTTCACGGACAAATACACCAATTCTGCGTCCGTGTGTTCCCGTGGCGGTTCGGGTTCCGTCTGCTTCTTCCGCCTTTGCCTGCGTCTTTCTGCTGTGGCTTCTATTGCCTGCCGCTGCCGTTGGAAGTTCAGCGCATCTTTGATACACTTCTGCTTCAACACTTCGGGAAATTCCTTTGGCATTGCAGGAATTGCCGCCAATTCTTCTTCCGTGGCGTTGCAGTCCGCACCAATGATTAGCAAACACAGCGTGAAATACAGGCGTTCCGCACCCTGTCTTTCTTTCGGTGTGGGTTCCTGTCCTTTCATCTGTTTCAAGCCGCAAACCACTGCTGCGTCCACGAAGCTGCCGCCCACTGCGGTGCCGTTTTCAACTGCGTCCACAATGCGGGTGTAGTATTCCGTCACCATTGCCAATTCCGCTAATTCGGTGCGTTCCCAACTTGTGCGCTTCGTCTTCTTCGCAACGTCCTGCATCTGTTCAAACGTGGCGTGGAAGCCACGGAAGCTGCCCGCCAACACGTCAAACGCATCTGTTATGATTGCGTCCAACGTGTCACGTCCAATGCCGTTGCGCCTGCAAATGTTTTCCGCCTTCTTCGCTGTCGCTGTCGCATACACCACAACTTTTGGTTGCAGCGTCTGTGGCATGTGTTCAAAAGTGTTATGCATGGTTACTTAAACTATTACTTTAATTATGCGTGTGGTTCCGCATGTCCTTCATTATTATTGCTGCCGTCCCGTGCCTGTCGGTGTTCATGGCGTGAAGCGTCCCGCCCATGTTTACCAAACACGGCTGCGTTGCCAATGCCTGCCGTATGTCTTCGTCATTGTCCAACAGGAATGAAGCAACGAAGTGCAAGCCGCTGCCCGCATCTTCCTGCGTGTGTGACGCTTCCCATACGTCCTGCAATGCGTTGGGTGCTGCGGGCATTATGGTGCTGCCGTCCCTGTGCTTCATCATGTCCACGCCTGCCGCTTCCAATTCCGCCACGGAAGCTGCGCACATGGTGTACAGCGCACGGCACACCAACACTTCGTCTTCGTGTCCCTTCGCCATGTTCAACAGGCGGGTGCGGTTGTCTGTCTTCATACCTTCAATTTGTCAAAGTCCAACAATGCCTGTGCGTGTTCCTTCGTGTCGCAGACACATGCCAATGGTTCCGTGCTGCCGTTGGGGTTGGGAATGCGGACAATGAAACAGCGTCTGCCGTTCCGTACGTCTTCCCGAATAACGCCCATTGCTTCGCCTGTGCCGCCCTTCGCCATGTCCGCCAATGCTTCACGCCACTGCTGTGCCGTCATGCCTTCTGTGGCTGTCTGTGTGCGTCCTGTCGCCATGTTCCTGTGCCGTCCGTTTATCGTGCTGCCATGCGTCTGTTGTAGTCCGCCAAAAAGTCAAAGTTGTCGGGCAGCTGTTCCCCGTAAAGCTCTGCAATGTACTTGCGGTTCCGTCTGCGCAACTCTGCTTCAACTTCCGCAATGTCGCTGCGTTCCGCCTTCATGCCGTCCTGTTCAGCACCGCACCAACGCTGCGCCATGCCGTGCAACATGCCGTACCCGTCACGGGGGTGCTGCTGTCGGAAGTCATTGAATGCCGCCACAATCTGCGCACGTGGTATGCGCTTCGCTGCCGCTTCTTCCATGCGTACCATTTCCCCGCCACGCTTCCACCCGTCATACAGGTGCAAATACGTTTCCGTTGTCCTGCGTACAAACAGGTCATGCGTGACGTGTTCCGCCAATGGTTCCCCGCCCAATATGGTAATGTTGCCCCGTACGTCCACGCAGTATTCTATATGGTAGAACTGCACACCGCCCTGCGCCAATCTTATAAGGCGTTTGCGGTTGTCCTGTGTTGCGGTTCCCTGTGTCATACTTGTATGATTGTATGAAAGTATTATTTCTGTCTTTCTGCTTTGTATGAAAGTATGAAAACGTGTTGGCTGTTCAGTTCAACGCCCCGTCATGGCGGGTGCTGTTCTTCGCCTGCATTTCCAAAACCTTTGCTGCAATGGCATTTATTGCGTCTTCGGGTGCCGTTTCAAGGAAGTGCAGCAACGCATCTTCTTCCACTGCCGTTTGTTCGTCAATGCTCAATGCCTGCTGCTTCGGGATAACGTAACCCGCCAATTGTGTCATTGCCCGTACACGTTCAGCGGGTTCCATTTTCCGCAAGTCTTCCGCCAACGTGGGCAGTGCGTCCGCTGCCTTCCGTCCCCGTTTGGGCGTGGGTGCCATGTAAGCGTCCAACACGTCCTGTATGTAACCTTTGACAGCTGCCGTGGCTTTGTTGGGTGTTCCCGCCTTCCTGCCGCCTGTCTTCGGTGTTCCTTTTGCTCTGCCCATGTCGGTATTGTGTTAAATGTTCGTCACTTCAACCCTGTCGCCAACAAATACAATGTTGTCGGCAATGCTTCTGTACAGGAATGCGCCCACGGACGCTTCCACCGCATCAAACGGGATTGTGTCATACAACGTGTTTTCTTCCCCGTACAACTTCGCCATTGCGTCAAACACCGCATTTTTGGCGGCTTCTATTGCATCAATGGCACGAATGAACATTGCCGTTTGTTCCGTCACGTTGTACTGCTGTGTGGTTGTGTTCTGCTGTTTCATGGTTGTATATGTCTTTGGTTCGTGTTTCGCTTTACAGGACTACAACGGGCGCATGGGAATTGTGTGCGTTCATCATGCTGTCCGTTATGCTTTCGTGCAGTCTGTCCCGCAGCAGGTCTGTAATAATGTTCACTGCATTCAAGTATGGCTGCGCCCGCCTGTCTTCCGCTTCCTGCGCCCCGTACTTCAACGTCAGCGTGTCAATGATTTTGCTGTACAGGTCTTCTGCACATGTAATGCAGTCCGCCAACGCTGCCGTGTATTCCCCAACTTCGTAATGCCGTCCCGTGGTGGGGTTGGTTCCGTTGGGTGCCTGCGTTGCGGCTGTGTTGTCTGCCGCCCATTTCGGGGCAGCTGCTTCGTGGTTGTTTTGCTGTGTCATGGTTGTAGTTGTATAAATGTTTGTTGTTGTTTTGTCTGTGGTTGCGGCTGCTTCCGTCACTTCGTGTTTACACTTCTGTAATGGTATGTTTTCGGAACTGCACCCCAATTTTGGCAATGCCCAATCTTCCTTAACATACGCTGCAACCAAATTCGCCCTGTTGGTGTAAGACTGCGCAGCAAACATGGAAGCTGCGGCACGTTCCAAAAACTTTGCGCCTGCGTCCGTGGGCGTTTCCTTCGTGCGGGCGTACAGGGTGCCGCCCTTCCGTGTGGCGTGGTGCAGCCGTGCTGCCATTCGGTGCAGCTTCGCAATTTGCTGTATCATGTCCACGCCTTCCGCCATTGCTGCCGTTGTGTTAGTCCGTCACGTCAAAGTAGTACTGCGCATCTTCTTCGTCTTTGAACGTGTCCAATGCGTACGTGTCCGCCTGTCGCCATAATTCATCATACAGCTGTGCCACGTCTGCTTTGGTTTTGTAGTGTTCCCAAATTTTGTGGTTCAGCACCAAAACCAATTCCGTGAAGTACTTCACGTTCTTCCCCCACGCCCGCTTTGCATCTTCGTACGTTTGGCGTATGGCGGGAAGTCCAAACCCTTCTGCTATCGTGAAGTCCCCGTAAAACGTTGTTATGGTTTCGTACCCTGTCTGTTCACGCATCATGCGTGTGAATGCGTTTTGCATTACTGCCGCCCGCTGCAACGGGTTCAGCTGTTCCAATTCCTGCTGTGTCATGGTGTTTGTAAGATTTGTTTATTTTGGTGTGGTTGTTCAGTCTTCTATCTGCTTCGCAAGGTTCCGTGCCTTCCGCAGCAGCTGCCGCACTTCATGCAGCGTGTCAATGTCTGCTGCCGTGGTGTCGCCATGCGGTGCGTCACGTCTTTCGTCAATGATTGCGTACGCCTGCGTGTCCGCCACTTCAATGCTTGTAATCAGCTGTTCTTTGTGTGTCATGGTGCATGTGGTTGTTATCGTGTCTGTATGCTGCCGTGTTCCTGTTCGTATGCGTCCACGTAACCCGTGACAGCTTCCGCCACAACGTCTTTGAACTTCCGCTTATTAGTCCATGCAATCGTGCGCAGCTTTTCCAATGCTTCCATGTCAATGTACAGCGTCACACGTTCTTCGCCTGCCGTGTTGTGCTTCGTGTCCTGTGGCGCACCTTCCGCCCGTCTTCTGCGGGTTGGCTTCTTCGTTTCGGCTTCCTGTGCAGGTGTCGCCATTTTCGCCACAAACACGTCTGCTGCTGCCGTTGTAAAGTCCTTTTTCATTATACAAATATACTTTTGCTTGTTTCTGTTGCTTTGCTGTGTTTCATACTTTCATACAAACATACTTTCATACTTGTATGATTGTATGCAAATTTAGCAATTATTTGTGTGCCTTCAAACGCTTCTGCAATTCTTTTGCAATGGCGGTGTAATCTGCTGCGCCCGTGCTGCGTGGGGCGTACTTGTATATGGTTTCCCCACATGCAGGTGCTTCCGCCAACGGCACGTTTGTGCGTACGGGCGTGTCAAACAGGACAGCACCGAATTGCTTTTGCAGGACTTCCAACACCTGCCTGTGCAGCGTCTTCCGTCCGTCATACATGGTGGGGACAACACCGACAATGTAAAGCTGCGGGTTCAGTCGCTTCTGTACGCTGCCCAACACGTCATACAATTTGGCAAGTCCACGCACCGCCAAATATTCCGCCTGCACAGGGATAATGGCGCATTGCGCTGCCGTGAATGCGTTTATTGTCAGCAGTCCCAACGAAGGCGGTGCATCTATTATTATGTAATCGTACTGCCCCTGCAACGGCTGCAACGCTTCTTTCAATAGGTGTTCCCGCCCCATTTCGCTGTTTAGTTCAATTTCGGCTGTCGCCAAATCCAACACGGACGGGATTACGTCAAAACCTTCCGCATGGTGCAGCGGCTGCGGTTCCGTGTTCCCCTTCAATAGTTCATACACGTTGTGCGTTGTGTCCTGTATGCCCAAACTTCCTGTTAAGTCCGCCTGTGCGTCAAAGTCCACCAACAGCACCCGTTTGCGGCTTCGTGCCAATGCTGCGCCAATGCTTATGGCTGTGGTTGTCTTCCCCACACCGCCTTTGTGGTTGCAGACGGCAATGGTGTGCGTTTTCTTCTGTGTCATGGTTATTGCTGTTTGTTGGTGTGCGCCTTGTATTCCGCCAAACTGCGCACCTGTTCAGCGGTGTAATGCTTTGAACGTCCCAAATAATAGCCGTCCGTCTTCGTCTTCACAATGCGGGCGTTCAGTGTGTTCACGCTGCACCCAATAATGGCTGCGGCTTCCTGCTTCGTGTAATACGTGGTTTCGCCAATCTGTTTCATGTTATGCTATGCTGTTTTGTTTATCGTCTTTGTCATGTTCGCTTATGTCGGAAGTGATTGCACCCGCTGCCCCGTGGAACGGAAGCAGGCAATAACCGCCTGTGGCGTAGTCCCGTGCCTTCAAATTTTCAACGTACAGGTACCCTTTGCGCAGCGTCTGCGGGTTGCCTTCATCTTCAAAACAACGCCTGCTGCGGTATTGGTAACGCTGCAACCCAAAGTGCTGTGCGGTGCCGCTGCCCTGTGTGTATTCCTTCCTGTCGGTGTTTATTTTGTCAATCTGCCACACCAAATACACGTCTTCCGCAATGTTTTCAATGCCTGCGCTTTCGCCAATGTTCGCAAGTTCCACAGCGTCCAACGTGTCATTTTTGGTTGCGTCCCTGTTGAACTGCACGGCACACACAACGGGCAGTGCCGTTGCCTTCGCCATATCGTTTAACCTGTCGCAAATGTACTTCACTTCTTCCGTGCGTGGCATGGTGCGCCCCGTCCGTGCATGAAGCAATTGCAGGTAATCCACGAATATGCCGCCCACTTCAATGCCGTTGTTCTTCCAATCGTCCACAATCGTTGTGACGTTGTAACAAAGTGCGTCCACGTCTGCGGGGGTGCGTACCAACGCCAAATGCGGTGCCACGTCACGCCAATACGTGTTTATGTATTCCCCAATGTCAATGGTTCTGTTGTCGCTTCCAAACAGCGTTTTGGGTATGTCTTCGCTTTTGATAAACTGCCGCACTTCGCCACGGGGGTTGGGTTCGTCCTTCTTCCATGCACCGCCCATTAAAGCCGTAATGGTTCGTATGTACAGCTGTTCTGCGTCATTTTCAATTGACAGGTATATGAACCGCTTCCGCTGCTGCTGCGCCAACTTTATTGCGGTCTGCAACAGCACCAACGTTTTGCCGTGGTTGGTGGGTGCCGCCACAATGGACACGGCAGCGGGCGCAAACGAAATCTTGCGGCATTCCTTATGGCTGTGCGTCCTGTCATTGAAGCGGTACAACGCCCATGTTGTTTCAAGGTATTCGGGTTTGGAAGCAACCGCCCTGTGCATCTGTTCCCGTGTCACATACACCTGTGCCGTGAAGTCTTTGAATGCGTCCCCATGCTGTATGCGCTGCGCCTTCGCCAACACCTTTTCAATGCTGTCGGTTGTCTGTGCCTTCGCTAATTCGTCACGCACTTCCTGCATTCCCGTGAAGAAGTCCACGTGTTTGCTGTCGCTGTCAATGGCAAACATGGCTGTGCCGTTCATGCCGTACGCCTTCACTTTCGCCAAAAAGCCGTCCTGCGCCTTCGTAATCTTCGTTTTCAGCTGCTGCCGTTCAATGGGGTTGGGAATGCTTTCGTATATCTGTTTGCACTTCGCAGCAAATTCCGCCCTGTCGGTGCATGTGGTTGCCGTTACCTTCAATTGGTATTCGTACCAATCCAACGCATCATGCAACACGCCCTGCATGTGGGAAGCACCAAACATTGCGATATAGTCCGCTGCGTCCACTTTGGTGTGCGCTTCCCGTGCTTCCGCTGTTTCCAAATTGCCAATGCGTATGCTGTTCAGTCCGTTCCCGTCCAACGCACCCGTGTAGTACGGAAGCAATGCGGCAATGGTGCGCTGTGTCGCATCTGTCGCCAACGTGCCGTCTTTGTTGTATTCGTAATCGGGCAAATAGATTACCTTCTGCACACCGCAACGCTTCAACGTCTGCAATTGGCTTTTGGCTGCGTCTTCTTCGTTGTCCGTGGGAACCTTCCCGCCCAACGCCATGACGTTGCCGTAACCTGCCTGCACCAATGCTTCTGCGTCCAACATGCCTTCAACCAATATGGCGGGTTCCGTCTGCTTCATGTTGAAGAAGTACCCGCCCTTTGGCATGTCCTTCGTAAACAGGTATTTGGGCATTTCCTGTACGTTCCCGTTTTCGTCCGTCCACGTCTGCGGCTGCTTTGCCGTCTGCCGTCCCCAAAATCCCGCCACGTTGCCGCTGCCGTTGTAGTATGGTGCAATCAGTCCGTAAGCGTCCGTGAAGTCCTTCCACGTGCCGTTGCTGTCGGTTGTGTAGTCCTTCCGCATGGTGGGCAGAACGTTCCGCACAATGCCTTGTATCTGCGTCACGGACAATGCCGCATACTGCTGTTGCAGGTGTTCCGCCAACGCCTTTTTAATGTCGCTGCCCCATGCGCCCAAACGTGGGGACGCTTCCAACTTCCTGCCGTGCAGGTACTGCCGTGTTGCTTCGCCTTCCGTGCCGTTCAGTGCCTTCGTAACGAAGTCCGCAATAATCCCGTTCACGTGCTGCTGCGCCTGTCTGTGGCGGGTGCGCTTCCGCTGTTCTTCCGTGTATTCCGACAGGTCGGGCGCAATGTGGTATATGCTGCCCAAACGTTGCAGCACTTCAATGTGTTCGTTGGTGTTCCACTTCCAATGCAGGAAATTCCAAATGGTCTGCCCGTCTTTGTAGTCCCCGCCATTGTAGTTTACCCAAATGGTTGCGTTGCCCTGCCTGTCGGTTCCACGCTTCAATGTTGTCCTGTCGCTGCGTGTGGTTTCCGTCCCGTCAAGGCGTTGGCGGCTCTGCCATTTGTCGCCACTGCGTGTGAAGTGCAACCCCGTGCATGGTTCGGGATTGTCCCAAATGGCGTTTATAAGTTCATCTGCGCTGTACATGGTCTAATAAATGTTGTCAATGTTATATTGCTGCTGCTGCGCCAATTCAATGCGTCTTTCTGCGTCTTCGTGGTAGGTGTATTTGTTCGTGGTGTTGATTGAAACGTGGCGCATCTGCTTTTGCACGTATTCCATGTTGTTTGTGGAACGAAGCAGGCGGGTGCCGTACGTGTGCCGCAACGAATGGGCGGTGTAACTGCGGCTGTTCAGTCCAATGGCGGTTAAATGGTGCTTCACTATTCCGCTAATGGAACGTGTTGAAAGTCTGCCGCCCCTGCTGTCATTCGTGCTGTCGGAAACAAACAGCGGTGCCGTGGGTTCTGCGTTGGGACGTGTCGCAAGATACGCAGCAATGGAAGCACGGCATTTGTCTGTGATAATTACAAAGTTGTCTTTGCCCACGTGTCCTTTGCCCTGTACGTACAACACTACCTGCCCGCCCAACAGCTGCATGTCTTCAATGTTCGCCCGTTCCGCTTCAATGGTACGCATTCCCGTGCGCAACAACAGGTTTATTAGCGCAGCGTCACGGGTGTTGCCTGTGGCTTCCACTTCTTCCACCAACGCTTGCGCCTGTGCAGCCGTCAGCGGTTCCCGTTCAAATTTGTTGGTTCTGCGGGGTGCCTTCACGCCTTCCGTTATGTTGGTTATTAAGGCGTTGTTTTCGTGCAGCCACTTATAAAACAGCTTCACGGCAGTAAGGTAGCTGCCCGTTGTAAGTGCGCTTTTTGCCTTCCCGTCTTCCGTTGCGGTGCCGTTCAGCAATGCGTCCCTGTATTCAATAATGTCGGCACGTGTCAGCGCAGACAGGGTGCGCCCGCTGCGTTCCACCCACGTGAAGAACTGCCGCAAAGCTCTGCGGTACAAATGGCGGCTGCTGTCGGCACAATCCAACTGCCGCACCCATGCTTCAACAACTGCCGTTGCCGTCCATTCCTGCGCTTGTATGGCGGTGTTCGCCTGCTGCACCAATTCTGCGTTGCCCATGTCCTTATGCTTCGTTTTTCGGTTCGTTATACGTCCAATATCCATATATTCTGCGGACTTCGCCCCAACTATTAAAACGGCTGTCCCAAACGTCATGCACAACGCCTTCCACAACTGCAAACCAATGCCCCGCTGCGCTGCACACCATGCGCCCATGTTCGGGCAGTTCGCCTTTGCGGGCGTGTACAGCCATGCGTACGCCAATGCCGCTGCATGGTGTCCATGTAAAACCCATGCCCGCCATGAAGCGTTTGAACTTTGCCGTTTTGGTGTCCTGTGAACGTCTTGCGGACTTCCCCGTGGTTGCTGTGACAGCGTTGTACACTTCTTTGTAGTCCTTCCCGCTTGCAATGGCAATTGCCCTGCAAACGCAGTCCGCCACGCCCACTTTGCCTTTGAAGTAATGCGCCCTGCCCCCGTCATCATAAACGTACGGAAGAAGTTCGCCCGTGGCTGTCTGTGTGGTTGTCTGCTGTGTCATGGTTCCGTGTCCGTTATTCGGTTATACCTGCCGCCCATGCTTCGTGACGTGCATACGCTTCCGCCAATTCATCTGCGTGGCGTATATCGTAGCCGCATTCGTCAATGAAGTCCGTGCAATCGTCAAACGTGGTGCCGCTGTGGTACTTCTTCCCATTGTACCATACTTCCCACATGCTGCCGTTGCTGCGAATTTCGCAACGCCTGTACATGCGGGTTACTTCTTCAACGTGGTTGGTGTTGTGGTTGCTGTTGTTCTGTGTCATGGTGTTCAGTATTAAGTCTGCACAAATATACAAACTTTCATTAAAACAACAAATAGTTTACACGAAATGTTTAATAAAAAAGTGCATTTTCTGCCCTGTCTTCCGTTTCTATTCGTTTCTACAATGGAAAACAGACAGGCGAAGACACACGGACGTGCTGCGCCTGCCCGCTTCCGTCCCGTCTATCTGTACGGGTTCGTGTCCGTGTCCTGCGTGGTTCCGCTGTCGGTTTCGGGTTTCAATGGAAGACGCTGCCAATACTTCTGCATACTTCTGCTAATCTTCGCTTTCGTTGCTTCCGTGTGTCTGCGTCCCGTGTTCGCAGCTGCTATTTTGTCCTTCTGCTGCTGCGTCATGTCATTCCTGTAAATTCTGTGCATGGTTCATGTGTTTTGTGTAATTATTGTTGTCGCCATGTTCCGCATGGTCTTTACAATAAATATAGTTCAACTTTGAAAAATCTGCGGACGGGCAAAAAAATTTGCGTCCAATAGTTGTGGGGTATTCCGTGGAAGCCACGGGGCAAATGTTTGTAGTCAGTGAAGCCGTTGTAAAGACTTCCCGCCCGTGGGTGCGCATCTGCCTGTGCATGTGGCTGTTGGGTGCTGTCACGTCCACGCCTGTGCATGTCGGGAACGGCACCCATTTTTCGTTTCTTCTTCCCATTGCATACGTGGCACGTTCACGTAGAAAAACCGCCCAAATTCGGGACGTGTGCAGCTGCGCTGTGACAGGCGGACGGGAAGAACTGCGGGCATGTGTCCATGTCGGTTTTGCTTCAAATTTTTCAATTTTTCTTTTCGTGGAAGCGTGGCGGGGTTGTTGGTTTCATGGCAATGTGTCGCAGCTTTGGAAGCTGCCCCGTCCTGTATGGGGTGCAGGGTGGGTGCATAATTTCCGAAATCTACACCCCACGCATGTGTGTGCAGGTTTTTTGGCGGTTTTGCCCCCCAAAAATGGTTTTTGCGGAAGCGCAGCGGGGGTTGTGATTATTCGGCACATGCGGGTAGCTTTGGAAGCCGCCCCGTCTGTGTGCATGTCGGAACCGAATGCGGAACCATTGAAGGCGTGGCACCAATGCGCACGTGTCCTGTTCAGTCCCGTGTCTGTCTTCCGTTCCCGCATGGGTGCTGCTGCCGCCATGTGTTCGGTGCCGTTCATCTGCCACGCCACGCCCTGCTGCCGTGTCCTGTTCCTTCCTGTACAGCTGTGGAACCTGTCGGGATTGAATATTGAATGTGTTATAAATGTGTTTTGCCGTAAGGCGCAAAAACACTTTATAAATACACATATAGTGATTTATAAACATTTATAGGGTTTCACAACGCAGCAAATTCCCGCCTGTGAAATGCTTGTAATGCGCTGTTGTTCAGTGCGTTGCGGCTGTGCTGCCACCTCCACGCCCAAAATGATTTTGCCCCATAAATTCGGTTTTTTGCCCCGTAAATTCGGTTTTTTGCCCCGTAAATTCGGTTGTGCAGAAAGTATGATTGTATGAAAGTATGAAAGTATGAAACATAAAAACGGCACCACAAACACCCCTGTACAGGGACGGCAATTATTACATGTAACAATGTAATAACGTAATAATTTCGTATCTTTGTAACGTTCACGTGTGTGCTGTGGTTGGCACACGCTGTGCATGGTTCGGGGGTGCTGCGTGGTTGCTGCACCCCTTTCCGCACCTTCCTGTGCATCTTCTTCAACGCCTTCCGCATGTGGCAATTTTGCCCCACTAATTCGTTTTTGCATGAACAAATTTTGCTGCCTATCGGTGCCGTCTTCTGTGCATCTTCCCCCATGTCGGAAGCGGTGCAGCGTCCCTGTTTTATGTTGATAACTAACACAGCAATGCCGCCTGTTCTTCCGTGCAATCTTCGTATATTGCAGTATGATAGTACAGAAATACGAAATACAAGGCGGGGCGGCTGTCGGCTTCACGCTGCGCTGCCCGCACAGACAGAATGCCACGAAGTCTGTGCCGCTTACACCCAAACAGAAGCGCAACGGCTGTATGCCACAAACGAAGCAAGTGCCGCTGTTTGTCGGTTCCCGTGGCTGCATGGACTGCGTTTATAACCTTAATCGTTGGTACGTCCCCAATGGCGAAGCGGCAGCGTACGTGTGCTGTTCCTTTCCTGTGCATTCATGGGAAGTGCCGCAACGGGAATTGGATTACATAAGACGTGGCGGCATGGGGTAGGGGCGTGCAAAAGCTGCCCGCATGTCACGTGTAACCACTTCCCCCACGGGGCGCAGAATAAATTTTGTTTCCCGAAATCTTTTTGACAAAACCGCCCTGCACATGCGTGTGTGGCTGTTTTCCGCATACAGGTGGGTGCATTATTGTGCTGCTTCCCTGCATAGGGGTGGGGCGGCTTTCAATCCCTTCCCGCATGTGTCCAATAATCACGCCCCCCGTTGTCCTTCCATGAAAACCAATTCCCGAAGCAAAAAAAATCCTGCCCCACACGTGCGTACAATGCCGTTTTGGTGCAGAATTGCCAAAAGTTGCTGCGGGGGTTGCCCCCACTTCTTCATGCGTCCGTCCCGAATGCTGCAACGTGTTCCCCGTACAGGCGCACCCGTTCCAAATAGTCCGCTGTCGGTGCATCTGCTTCCAACGTCACGCCCGCAGCTGTTCCCACAATGTCGGCAATTACTTCGTGTTCCTTCCGTCCCGTGAACACCGCCAACACCTGTGCTTTGTCAATCGTACAGGACACAACACAACGGCTGCTGTCCTGTTTGTCAAAACGCCATGCGAAGAAGTCCGCCACGCTGCGCTGCGTTGTCCAACTGCTGCCGTACACGTTGGTGTTGTATTCGTCAATGTCGCACCCACGGAAAATGCGGACACGTGCGGGCATGTCATTCAACGCCTGCTGTTCTTCTTCGTTCATCAATAGCCGCCTGTCACGGACGGCATAGAAGCACCGCAACGCTTCGTACCTGTCCTGCGGCTTCCCCATAATGTAGGCGTTCCGCAGTCCCGTGGCGTATGCTTCCGCAGTCATGGTGTACGTGCTTGCAAGTTCCACGAAGAAGGCGAAGCAGGTGCGGTTGTTGGCGTACCTGCACAACAGGTTCTGCACCTGTTCAGCGTTCAGCGGCTGCGCCATTGCCCGTGCAGCTTCCCTGCCTTCCTGTATTCCCTGCATGTCATGGTAGTGCATCAATGCCGCCATGTCCTGTGCGTTCAGTGTCAGTTGTTCCCCTGCCGCCAAACGCTTTGCCATTTCTTCGCCTGTCATTCGTCCATGTCTTCCACTTCCCGTTCAATCTGCCGCATTCGTTCTTCCATGCGCACACTTGTTTTGACAGCAGCCAACATGTCCATGCAATATTCATCTGCCGTCATGTCCGCCAAATCCCTGCCGTCCATGAACTGCGACACGCTGCACGGCAAAAAGTCTTTGACACGTTCCGCCTGTTCTTCCACGTATTCTTCTTCGCCCGTTTCTGCGTTGCGTATGGCTGTGAACTTCTTCCGCTGTTCAATTTCCGCCAACAACGCCAACGCATACTGCCCGTGCGGGTGTTCTTCGTCAAACATAATGCCCCGCAGCCACCATGTGTTGCCTGCCTTAATCTTCGTTGCGGCTTCGTCATATTTGTCCCACACCTTCGGCTCTGCTTCCAACACCAAATACGCCCACGTCCGTGACGGCAGACGGAATGCGCAAATTATATGTGCGTCCCCGCCCAAATCTTCCTGCGAATGGAACGGGTACTTTTCAAATTCAGCAATAATGGCTTTTGTTGTCAGTTTCATATATGTTGCTGTGTTTCTGTGTTTCTTACTTTCGTACAAACATACAAGTATGAATGTATGCTAATTCTTCATGTCTTCCGCTGTGAGGCGCAGCCATTCCCAAACTGCTGCCGTCCATTCCCCGTTTGCCTTCCGCCTTGCGTTGCTTGCGGGACGTGTGAAGTAACTGCGTATTAGTCCACATTCCTGCGCCTGTTCAAACATTTCCCGCAATATCTGTATGTCCCTGTCGCTGTGCTTCGTGGCAATGCGTTTTGGCGTTGCGTTCCGTGCCGCATCTTCCCAACGTGCCTGCGCCTGCGCCTTCACGTCTTCCAACGCCTGTGGATTGCTGCGTACAGCTTCCAACACCGCCCGTGCTTCTTCCGCCCGTTTCCGTGCCGCCTGCACGTCCTTTTCTTTGGCGTTGGGGTTGTCCTTCAACGCATCATACTGCGCCTGTGCTGCGTCCGCTTCCCGTTGCAGGACTTCAACCCCGTTGGCGTTCAGTCGGGTGCATCTGTCCTGTGCTTCCTTCGCCTTCGCCTGTGCGTCCCGCAGTCTGCCGTTGTAGTCAAACACGGCTGCCAACAACGTGTCCTGCGCCATGTGGGATTTGCTTATAAGTGTGTTGCGGAAGCGGGTGCCGCATTCGTTGTTTAGCGCATATATCTGTTGCGTCTGCAAATAGTTCACACGGGGCGGCTGCACCAACAATTTCTGCTTCTTCCCGCTGTCCAACGTCACTTCCTTGTAATGTTCGCTGCGCCCTTCCGTTATCATCTTATCAACTTGAATGTTCATTGTGAAAGCGTCCAACAACGGAACTTCTTCGCCAAATTCCCCATAAAAACGGGTATTGGCAGGCGTGAAGCGTGTATAATACAACAGCTTCTTTGGCTTCTTCTGTATGCGTCCGTCCGCACCCCGTTCCACGTTCCCGTCTTTGTCCTTCACGGGGTAGTACTTCACAACTTCTTCCACCACTTCCATGCGTTCCATGCTCAAAAAGTCCAACGCCCGCATAATGTTCAGCACCTGCGTTTGGTGTGGCTTTTCCTGCCCTGTCGCAAGCTGTGCGAAGCGGTACGGGGTAATGGTGTACCCTGTTGTCATGTCGGTGCGGCTTGTGGGGCGCACTTCCTGTGTCATAATGTGCAACCCGTCAATTGCATGGTAAATGCTTTCTCTGTTGGTAATTAAGTTTTCCGCCCGCTGTATGTCTGCTGCCGTTATGCTGCTGTCCGTCTTCGCCTGTTCCTTCAATTGTTCAGCAATGGCGACACGTTCCGCAATGGCTGTGCGCAGCGGGCGCAACGCAGCTGCACTGCCTTCCCGTGTGAC
>JAEEGL016893191.1_pt1 | contig 15024 bp, 12 predicted proteins | sample 9134231 | NCBI WGS metagenome assembly JAEEGL01 (sample SAMN16246548, study PRJNA631951) | gut metagenome | biome: gut microbiome; feature: rumen; material: fiber-attached | host: Bos | place: Iran: Karaj | collected 2018-10 | reverse complement strand
TGAAAGCCAAGAACATCCTGATGACCCTCCTGTTAGTGACGGGAGCCATCGCAGCAAAAGCAAGTGGTTATCCACCCGAACTCGCCTTGGTCTCACAGCCGGTTATGGTGTACAACTACAACTCTGTCACGGTCTACTACGGCGTGGAGAACGTTGGAGACTACACCTATAGGGGTTATGTATATCTCTACCTTGACCCCGACGACGGCTACTACTACGCAAGGGAGTACGTGAAAGTGTACCCCGGCCGCATTAAGAGAATCAAAATAGAGATTCCTGCCTATCGCGCCAACCCGAGTTGGGTCTACACCATCATGCCCTACTACGAGTTGGACCGTGAGCTCTACAGCTTCACCACCTTCGAATACTTCGAGCCTCTCGAATACTGGTGGGATGGCCCGCGCACGCACCACTACATCGTGATCAACGTGCCGCCTCGCCCGCGCTACTACCGTCGCCCCGGCGACTACCGCTACTACTACGACGGCTTCCGTCCGCCGATGCCGCCTCCCGGCCACCACATGCCCCCGATGGATCCGCATCACCACACCTACGGCTACCACAACAGCCACGGTGGCTACCCCGCCAACCACTGGAACGAAGGTACGCCTCCGCCCGCCTCAGGCGACAACCACGGAGAGCCCCACAACGCCACAGTGAGACCCAAAGCCAACGGAGGCAGCATGAGCTCCGGCAGCTATAACGGCGGCACCTCGAACGGCTCCGCCAACGGCAGCAACAGCAGTGGCTCCAACAGCAACGGCTCCTCGAGCAACAGAACCGGCAACACTGGCAGCAACTCCGGACGCGTCAGCAGCGGCAACAGCAGCTCAGGCAACACCGGCACCAGCTCCAGCGGTCGCACTGGCAACAGCAGCTCAGGTAGTGGCAGAGTCAGCAGCGGCTCAAGCTCCAGCAGCAGCTCCTCCAGCGGTCGCACCGGCAACAGCAGCTCGGGTAGCGGCAGAGTCAGCAGCGGCACAAGCTCCAGCAGCAGCTCCTCCAGCGGTCGCACCGGCAACAGCAGCTCGGGTAGCGGCAGAGTCAGCAGCGGCTCAGGCTCCAGCAGCTCCTCCAGCGGTCGCACCGGCAACAGCAGCTCGGGTAGCGGAAGAGTCAGCAGCGGCTCAAGCTCCAGCAGCTCCTCCAGCGGTCGCACCGGCAACAGCAGCTCAGGCAGTGGAAGAGTCAGCAGCGGCTCAAGCAGCACCCGCAGCAGCGGAACGAGCTCCTCGGGCAGCAGCTCCACCAGAAGCTCCAGCAGCAGCTCACGCAGCTCAGGCTCAAGCAGCACCCGCAGCGGCAGCAGCTCGAGCGGCAGGGGCAGCAGATAAGCCTCACCGTAAGAACGGAAAAAATGAGGGTGACCTTCGGGTCGCCCTCAATTTTTTTTTCTACCTTTGCAGAAATCTTTATCCTACCATGAACATCATCAATTTCGCAGAAAGCAATAGCATCATCAACCAATACGTGGCCGAGCTGAGAGACGTCAAAGTGCAAGGCGACCGCAACACCTTCCGCCACAATCTGCAGCGCATCGGCCAGATGATGGCCTACGAAGTGAGCAAGACGCTACGCTATTCCGAAAAGACCCTACAGACACCCTTGGCTGAGGCCAAGGCAAGCACGCCCGACGACGAAATCGTCCTGGCCACCGTGTTTCGCGCAGGCCTGCCCTTCCATCAAGGCTTCCTCGACGTGTTCGACCACGCGGGTAACGCCTTTGTGTCGGCCTACCGCTATTATATCGACGAGAAACATGAGAACGTGGGTATCAAGGTGGAATACCTTGCCGCCCCTGACCTCACCGACAAGACCCTCATCATCGCCGACCCCATGCTGGCCACGGGCGGCAGCCTCGAGCTGGCCTACCAGGCACTGTGCACCAAGGGTATACCCGCCCAGCTCCACCTATGCTGCGTCATCGCAGCTCAGGCGGGCATCGACAACCTGATGAAGCTGTTCCGGCCTTTGGATAATGTCACGCTGTGGTGCGCTGCCATCGACCCTGTCTTGAACGAGCACAAATACATTGTGCCTGGACTGGGCGACGCCGGCGACCTCGCCTATGGCGACAAGCTTTAATGCTTGTAGAAGCGGACGTTATAACCTACGGTAACCAGCACCCCTACACCGATAGCTTGGTTGTAAGGTTCTATCAAGACTTGCAAGCCTCCGCCAAAATCCAAGTCCTTATAGCTCGCTCCACCGACAAGTGAATGTCTCTGATCAAGGTGTTTCCCATCATTGAAAAGAATTCCCATGTGATAGTCGATCATGCCTGCCCACGGATTATTGCTGGTATAGACACGGACACCACCATGAGCCATTGCTGAGTAATCAATAGAAATGTTATTGCCTGATTGATTAATGAACAATGTACCACCTGGTCCTACAGACAGTTGAACATAAGGACTAATCTGATAACCCACATTCATAAATAAACCTCCATACAACTCGGGACGGATAAAGAAACCTCTCCCGCGCGTATAGGAACCACTTTGAGCCAAGGCAGGAATAGCCATCAAAGCTATGGCCAGAACTAATAATACTTTTTTCATAAGATATAGGTTTATAAGTGAATTACTTCTTATCAAGAACCTCTAAAATCGCCTCGATGAGATTGTAGGCTCCGTCGTAAACATCGTTCAGCGTCGCGTCAAGCATATAAGCGGGCGTGGTGAAGACCAGCAACTCGTTGTCGGCGCACACGTCGCCGTGCTCGGTCTGCACGTGGTAGGCACCCATGGCGCGGATGTTGTCGGCATCGGGCGTGCCTTCTTTGCCCAAGGTGACGCACACGCCAGGCAGCAGCTTGGCGAACATCACCGGGGCGATGCACATGCCGCCGAGGGGCTTGCCGGCCTCACGCGTCTCGATGATGGCGCGGGCCACGTCGGGCTGCACCTCCATATCAGCGCCTTTGTAGGCATAGTTGCACAGGTTTTTGGCCACGCCATAGCCGCCACTGAAGAGTAAGCCGTCGTAGTCGGCAGCCTTGTATTCCTCGATAGGCTTGACGTTGCTACGGGCCAGACGCGCGGCCTCGGTGAGGATGTTGCGTTCCTCCTTGACCTGCTTCTCGGTGAGGTGGTCGATGACCTCTGTCTGGGGTCGGTTAGGTGCAAAGCATTGATATTCACATTGGTGTTGCTCAAGGGAGAGCAAGAGGGTGATGGCCTCGTTGATTTCGCTGCCGTCCTTACGGCCACAGCCAGCCAGAATTACTGCAAATTTTTTCATGGTATTTTTTTGTCAAGAATTTGAGAATTAGAGAGTCTTTACTGAATCGTTTTGGAATTTGAGATAAAACCGCGAGCGGTTTTTATTGCCAATTTGGTTTACGTTTCTCGAAGAATGCCGCCATGCCCTCCTGTCCGGCCTTGCTGATGCGTTGGTTGGCGATGAGCACCGAGGTATCCATGAAGACGGGGTCGAAGCGGTCGTCGGTGCCGGTGACTCTGCGGAGCAGGTGCTTGCATTCCGCAACGGCATCGGGCGAGGCGTGCAGAAAATGATCGATATACTGGCGCTCGGTGTCGACCATGTCGGCTTCGGGCACCACTACGTTCACCAAGCCGAAAGCCTTGGCCTCGTCGGCGGTGAAGCGGCGCCCCGTGAGCATCAGCTCCTTGGCAGCGGTGTTGCCGATCTTGCTCACCACAAAAGGCGAGATGGTTGCCGGGGTAAGCCCTAAGCGCACTTCGGTGAAGGCGAACTTGGTCTCCTTTTCGGCAATCACGATGTCGGCAGCGGCCACAATGCCGTTGGCCCCACCGATGCAGGCGCCATGTACGCAGGCGATGACGGCCTTGTCGCAGAAATAGATGGTCTGGAACAGTTTGGAGAGCTTCTCCGCATCAGCGATGTTTTGATTGTAGCTGAAACCCGCCATCTCCTTCATATAGGCTAAATCGGCACCGGCGCAGAAGGCATTGCCATTGCCTTTCAGTATGATGACGCGGATGTCGTTGCGGCTGTTGAGCCAATCGAAGGCCTCCGTCAGCTCACGTATCAGTTCAGCATTCAGCGCGTTGCGCACCTCGGGGCGGTCGAGGTTAATCCACGCCATGCTTTCGCCCAGTTGTATTTTTAGGGTTTGGAAATCCATTTTGATCAGTTGTTCAGTTGTCAGTTGTTCAGTTGTTCAGTTTGGGTTGGAGATGCAATATTCGGAAAAATTTGCCAATTTGTCGCAATCATTCCATGAAAAATGCGTTTCTTTGCAGACGGAATGATATTTGTACATGACGCACAGTCATACAAATCACACGAAAAAAAATGGAAGACGACAACCTCAATAACGGACTAGACGGTCTTTTGGAGATGTTCAAGAAACTCATCGAGAGTCAGGACCTGGACGCCATACCCGGCATCAACGAGGAGCAGAAGGAACAGCTGAAGATGTTCTTGGAAGACTTCGACGAGCTGAAAGACGACATGAAAGTCGAGATGTACAAACTGGATCCATTCTCGAAACAGATAGTAGAGATGGTGATGGGACAGCTGAAAAACCTTGGCGACAACCCGCAACTGACCGTAGAACCGACAACTCCCCCACAAGAGCCTGCCATCAACAAGGAGAAGCAGTTGACCGACATCCCGGGCACCACCGAGAACCTTGAGGCCCATCTGGCCGCCATCGACGACCAGCTGCGCCAGCCCGACCTCAGCGACGAGGAGATCAACCGCCTGCTTGACGAACGCACCGCCATTTGTCAAGAGTTGAGAATTGAAAGTTGATAATTGATAATTGATAGTTGATAATTGACAGTTTAAAGTATTGTGTTTGAAATAATAGTATTTATATGAAAAAAGTAATATTCACGCTTATTGCATTAGTCGTTTCAGCGACTTCTTTTGCACAACTCATCGCCAACAAGACCGACAAAAAAGTGACCGTCGGCGTTGACCTTTTCAGCGACCTGCAACTCATGACCAGCGACAACTGGGATGCACGCGGCTTCAACCAAGGCGTGAGCTGGGCCATCACCTACAACTTCCCCTTGGGTGAGAGCACGAAGCACACCGTCAGCATCGGCGCGGGCATGACGCACCACAACTACTTCTCGTACAGCCACATCTTGAACCCATACTCCGATACCTTGCATTATATCCAATGCCGCGACATGGAGAACTTCAAGCGCTTCAAGGTGAACGCCAACTATGCCGACATCCCGTTGGAGCTGCGTTTCCGTATCAAAGACCAAGTGAAGATCGGCGTGGGCTTCAAGCTCGGCATTCTGGTGATGGCCAAGACAAAGTATGTGGGTCCCGACGACGATGGCATCATCATACACGAGAAAGAGACCTACATCAAGAACCTGGAGCGTTACACCTATTCCGCCACGTTGCGCGTGGGCTGGAAATGGGTCAGCGCTTATGCCGCCTACCAACTCAACCCCGTGTTTGAGGTCGGCCACGACGCACCAGTGATTCACCCGCTCTCGGTGGGCGTTTCGTTTGCACCGTTCTGATAGTCTTATTCAGGGAATTTGCTTCGCAAAGAAATCTTTCAAAAATTTCTTGCCGTTAGGCAATCCCATAGATTCAAGAAATGGTATTATCACAATGGATTGTAGCTGAAGCCGAGGCATTGGGCTTCGATGCCTGTGGCATTGCCAGTGCGACGGCCTTGGAGGAGGAGTCGGCCAACATGGAGCAATGGCTCGACGAAGGCCGCGAGGGCGAGATGGGCTATCTCACCCGTAACAAGGAAAAACGCTACGACCCGCGTCTCCTCGTGGAAGGCACGAAAAGCATCGTCACCGTACTCTACAACTATTTTCCTAAGCAACAGATTGGCGATAAGGGGCGTTACAAAATCGCCAAATACGCCTATGGCGCCGACTACCACGACGTCTTGAAACGCAAGATGCGGCAGCTGTTGGAACACATCGAGACCCAGACAGGAAAACTCGAAGGCGTCCGCATCTTTGTCGACTCGGCACCCGTGCTGGACCGAGCCTGGGCGGTGCGCTGCGGATTGGGGTTCATTGGGAAAAACACGTTACTAATTCACCCTCCATTGTCGACGACTGCGTCCCGCAGTCGAGAAGAAAAAAACGTAGAACAAACTGCGAGACGCAGTTTGCGACAATGTGGTGGCTCGTTTTTCTTCATCGGTCACTTGTTTCTACCTTTGGAAATGGAGGAGACCGGCAAGCCCCTGACCAACCGCTGCGGGCGTTGCACCAAATGCATCGACGCCTGTCCGACAGGTGCGCTTGAGGCCCCGTTCAAAATCGACGCGCGCAAGTGCATCTCCTACCTCACCATCGAATACAAAGGCAGCCTCGACGGGCACGATCCCGAGCGTTTCAACGGGTGGATGTATGGCTGCGACACTTGCCAGGACGTGTGTCCCTACAACCGTTTCGCACTGCCCAATTTAGAGGCCGAGTTTCAGCCCTCGGAGCGGCTATTGGCGATGAAAGAAGACGACTGGAAGAAGCTCGACAAAGAAGGCTTTGAGGCATTATTCAAACACTCCGCCATGCAGCGCGCGGGGTTTGAGGGATTGAAAAGGAATATTGAGTTTATCTCAAAGGAGAGTTGATGTTGTAGGTCAACGTGATTTGCCACACCTTATTATAGTATTGGTTATAGAGCCATCCCGGGTTGCCCGTGAAGCGGCAAGGCACCACGGAATACATGAAGCGTGCGCCGAGGCCGATGTGGTCGGTGAAGGCGAAATGCACGCCTGCGTTGCCCGTGGCGGAGAAGAAATTCCAGCGGTTGGTCGTGACCTGATAATCGGCGTTGACATCCTCAGTGGCCCGCAATCTGACGTCAGCGCTGACGCCTGCCTCAAGGGTGATGAAATCGAGATGCCGTCCATTGACACGGAAATAACCCAGGTTGTATTGCAACATCAAAGGGATCTCAGCGTAATGCAGGCGCAAGCTATACGGCTCGTAATAATACTCATTCACCTCCTTGTCGGACGAATGGGCGCCGAGCAGGGAATATTTCAACTCCATCTGGACCGAGAAAAAGTCGTCCAAGGGCAGGTTGGCATAAGCACCCGCCGTGAAACCGAGCTGATGGTAACCCGCATAGTGGTCACCGTCGACTTGCGCGAAGGTGGCACCAGCGATGAGGCCGGCATTGAACGACTGGGCTTGGAGTTTGCCTAAGCCCAGAAATGAAATTGCTAGGAGGAGGATGAGGGTAAGTCTTTTCATAAATGGATGATTCTATTGGTCGGCCCTTCGACTCCTTCGACAAGCTCAGGAACCGAAGGCTCAAGGACCTTGGTTTATTCAATTATAAGTGGCTTGATACTGATAATAGCGGTCGAGGACTTCTTCGACGAAACGGTAGGTCTCGGTACCGCGCAGATAACCCGCCTTGCAGCAGGTGTCGTTGTAGTATTGCTTTTTTGACTTGTTAAGAATGAAGTAGTCGACGTTATTGTCCCACACATCCGGGTATTTGCCGTATTTCTCGGCCAGCCGCTGTGCATCGTACACATGGCCAAGGCCTGCGTTGTAGGCAGCCAGCACAAACTTCACCCTCTCGGCGCTGTCGGCCACCTTGTCCTCTAGGCAGCCGTCCAAATAACTGATGAGTTTACCACCGGCCTCGAGTTGCTCTTCTGGTGTGGCGTCGTAGCCTATCTCGTACTTTTCCATGACGACAGGCATGAGCTGCATCAGGCCGAAGGCACCCTTCTCACTCTCGAGATCGAGCCTAAAATGCGACTCTTGATAGATGAGGGACGCCAGCATACGCCAATCCCAGCCGATGTTTTGGGCGGTCTTCTTGATGATGCCGTCGAAGCCCGAGAGCTCGCCTTCCCTAGGTTTGCGGGTGCCGAACACGTTGCCTTTGTTGACGTATTTGGCGAGGATGCGGTTGAGGTTACGTTGCTCGAAGCCGTCAATCCAGTCGTTGAGGGCTATGAGCAGCGACGAGTCGTTGTCGTGGTTTTGCACGACCCATCCCAGGGGTTGCTCGACGCTGACATTGAGCTTGGTGTCGAGGCCCTTTAGGCCGATGGAAGCCATGCGGGCCACATACTCCTCCACCACGGTGTAGTCGATTTGTCCCGACGAGACGGCCTTCACCAGGTCGAAGCTGTTGAGGCTGTCACACTCCACGATGTAGATCGTGTCGCCGATTTGATCGGAGAGGTGTTCGAGCAGCTTTACCTCATGGCTGCCTTGGGGCAGGTGGATGGTCTTGCCCGCCAAGTCAACGGATGAACGCAACAGCTGGTTCTCCACCTCGTTGGCTGTCGACATCTTGTTCCAGTCCTTAGGCAGGCGTTGCACCAAGACGCTCTTCTGCATCATGATGGGGTCGGTGAGCAGGTAACGCCGACGCATGTCCTTGTTGGAGCCGATGCCTACGGCCACCATGTCGACTTTACAGGAGTCGAGGAGGCTGAAACATGAGTCCAGATTCTCGTTGACGATCATCTCGAGTTCGAGGCCGTTGGCGTTGCAGAAATCGCTCAGCAGCTCATACTCGAAGCCTGAAGGTGTCGGATTTTCGGTATTGTAATTGATTATTTCGCAGTTGGTTACAGCCACCAACCGTCCTCTTTCCTGGATATGCTGCAGCACCGTCAGCGTGTCGCGTTCTTCGACGGGCTCTTCAATGGATTGGGGGTTGTCTTTGCATGACGTCAGCCATCCCAACGGGAGCAGCAGCGCAAGGAAAAAACCTAATAATTTCTTCATTTCGCTTGGTTTAGGAGCGGTAAAAGTAGGAAATTAATCAATTTGAACGAAAAAAAACTGTCCGTTTAGGTTATTTTAGTACTTTTGCTAACTTTATTTGGCGACTGAAAAATGGCAAAAAAAATACAAGACTCCAACTTTTGGTATTCTTTTTTCCTCCCTTACGTCAACTGGCACACGCGTACGTCGTACCGCCGTTTTGAGGTGCACGGGAAAGAGAACGTCCCGAGAAACAGCGCCGTAATATTTGGTGTCAACCACAGCAACACCCTGATGGATGCGTTGGTGCTGTTGTCGTCCGACAACATCAAGAAAGTCTTCATCGCGCGTGGCGATATCTTCAAGAACCCCATCGTGGCCAAAATCCTGAAGTTCTTGCGCATCCTGCCTATCTTCCGTATCCGCAACGGCGTGGCTGCCGTGCGTCAAAATGATGACTCTCTCGGCAAGGCCGTCGACGTCATCCACGACCATGTCGACCTCTACCTTTTCCCCGAAGGCACCCACCGCACCAAGCACTCGCTGATGCGTATGGGCAAAGGCTTGTTCCACATCGCCGTGGACGCCAATAAGCAATTCGGCGAACAGAGCCCTGTCTACATCATCCCCACTGCCATCGAATACGGCGACTACTTCCGTTTCCGTTCCACGGCCATGATTAATTTCGGTGCGCCGATTAATGTGACCGAGTTTTTCAAGCACACCACCGAGGAGAACGAAGCCGCCAACATCAACATACTGAAAGACCAGTTGTCGGAAGAGATCTCAAAGCTGTTCACATATATCCCCGACGACGATGACTACGACGCCATCTGGGAGATCGTGAAGATGAAAAACGAGAAGCGTGCTGGCGGGCTCTACAAGAAGATGCTCCGCAACCGTGCTACCGTCGAAAAGGTGCTGAAATACAGAGCGGAACAACCCGAAGAAGCCAAGGACCTATTTGCCCGGGTGATGGACTTCGCCCAGCAACGCAGACGCCAGAAAATCTCTGTCACCTCGACAGCGAAGAAATATCCCTTGCTCAACTCGTTGTGGAAACTCGCCGTGCTGTTGGTGGGACTGCCCTACTTCCTGGCCTCGGCTGCGGTGCAGCTCCCCACCTGGCTCACCACCCTCATCATCAGGGGCAGGCTGAAAGACCCGGCCTTTGGCAACACCGTAAGCTATGGCGTCAAGTTCGTGCTCTCGCCTCTGGTCTTCATCGTTGGCACTGTCCTGCTGTTCTGCTTCCTGCCGTGGCAGTGGGCCTTGGGCGGCATGGTACTGCTCTTCTTCTCCTATCCCCTCTTCGTCGACTACCAAGAGCTGGCGCGCCGCTGGATCTCCGACGTGCGCTGGACCTTCAAGAAGAAGCTGCGCAAGCAATATGAATCGCTGAACCTCAACACCCTGTTCTGATGTCACAACGCTGGATTATCCCCGACATTCACGGCTGCGCCAAAACCCTGAAGGTGCTGCTTGAAAACATGCTCAAGATTACGAAGCACGACCAAGTCTATTTCCTTGGCGACTACATCGACCGTGGCCCCGACGGCAAGGGCGTCATCGACTATCTGATGCACCTGCAGAAGGAGGAATACGAGGTACATTTCCTCAAGGGCAACCACGAAGACATGTGTGTGAAGGCTTTCGAGGCCGACCAGAAGAAGAAATTCCTCGGCGGCAAGCACCAGGAGCAGAAAGAATGGGAGGCTGTGGGTGCTAAGGCCACCTTGCAGAGCTTCGGGGTGAAGCACCCACGCGAGATACCACAATTGTATATCGACTGGATGAACGCCTGCCTGCCTTATATCGAGTTGGAGGAATACATCCTCGTCCATGCCGGCATGAACTTCAGCATCGCCGACCCCTTTGAAGACACACGCAGCATGATGTGGACGCGCAAGTTCAAGGTCGACTATAACAAGTCACATGGCAAGAAGATCATCCATGGACACATCCCCGTCGACTATGGCTTCATGAATTTAGTCATCGAACAAAACGCCAACTATGACTTCATTGCTTTGGACAACGGTGTTTATGTGACCGACAGACCCGGATTGGGCAATCTGACGGCATTCAATCCTGATACAAAAGAGATCGTGGCTCAGTCGAATATGGATTATTAATTACCGCGTGCCCACCACAACAGCATTCTTGAACTGCTTCACTTTTCCTTCAAAACTAAACACCTCCGTGACGACGACGTAAACGCCAATCGGAACGCGGTTGCCGTTGTCGTCGAGACCATTCCAGAGCACACTGCCCTCCTGCCCCACCAACTCGCCTTTGGCGAGATGACGCAGCTGCTGCCCCGCCACGTTGAAGATGTAGGTATTCATGGTGTAGCCTGCCTCGTCGAAATGGTAGTTGATGAAACACTCGTCGTCGTAGCCGTCCCCATCAGGCGAGAAGATATCGGGGCTGATGGAGATCTCATCGTTCGAAGGTTCTGCGGTTTGCATCATCGAGTTCTCATAACCCGGCGTGCCGAAATGCACCTGCTCGGCGGCGGAATGCCAGTTGTCGGTGCTCATCGAGGGCTGGTCGAAGGCCACACGCTCCAACGCCACGCCTTTGGTGACTTTAAGTAGCGGATAGTGCATCTTCTCGGAGAAGTACACGGCATCGATGGTGGTGCCGTCCTTGCCCATCAGGATGGCCATGCCGCCTGCGTTGGCATAGCTCGGGAACGAAGCCATCTGCACGAAGTTGTCGGTCGGACAGTCGTATTGCTGGCCCACGATCTCGCTGTTGGTGGAGAGCAACACGTAGGTCTGCGGCAAAAATAGGCGACTGTCGGCAGTGATTTCCTTCAGGGTCGTGTCTGCGGGGTTGGGGAAGGTCTGCCTGACGACGCCCAACATCAGCGAGCTGAGGTCGAAGGTCTTGTCGGTGTGGTTGTATAGCTCTACATAGTCGACGCCTGGGCTGATAGGGTCGAACATGATCTCGTTGATGAGGATCTCGCCTTCGGCGATGTCGTAGGGGATGCCGAACTGCACACGGCTATCAGCCTCGATAATCGTGCCCACGCAGTTGGCGACGCCGTTGATCACCAATGTGTAGACCCTGCCCTCGTCGAAGCCACGGTCGAAGAGCAACTCGACGAAAGTACCGTCGTTAGGGTTGAAGTTAGCCTGCTGGGGTCGCTCGTCCAGCTCTTCCACACGATAGTTCTGGATGTCGACGAGCGTGGCGGCATCCATCTGCTGGTCAAACCACAGCTGGACGATGTAGTTGGAAAACATGCTCACGCGCTCCACCTTGGGCTGCACCTCGTTCTCGCCGTTCACCGAGTTGAGTCGGCCCGGTGTGCCGCCCGAAGCGTCCATCGAGGCCATCCAATTGGAGGCTCCCGCACAGGGGTTTAGCGGATCTATCTGCTCCACCGACCATCCTCCGTTGTCTTTGTCGGGGTCGTGGTACCACGTGTTGCTGAAGCTGACCCGTGAGATAAGCAGGCCTTCCTTACTGTAGAGGTACATCGCCGAGGAATTGTTGCCCACCGAGAAACTGCTGAAGCCGATGCAGTCACCGTAGGTTCTCAACTCCGAAACGGCATCGTTGTGGCAGAGGATGACATAGCCGTGCGGAGCCAGGACGTAGTTGCCGAAGGTATTATCGTTGGAGCCTATCTCAATGCGCCAGTCCTTCAAGTCAATGCCAAACTCGGTGGTATTATACAATTCCACGAACTCCCATTCGGGCAGACCCACGACGGGGTTGGGGTCGGCCATGATCTCGTTGATGACGATATCGTATTCCGAGGCCTCATAGATGGAAAATGCCATTGAGGTAGGCTCCATTGCGTTGTTCCACAAGTCTTTAACACCGCTTACCGTTATGGTGTAATTGACACCGTTGCCGATTTCGTGTTCCAGTTGCAGCACTACCGTCGCCAGGTTCGTTCCAAACGCGACCGCCTCAGGATGACCCAAGCCGTGGTCGATGGAATAGTTTTCGGGGTTGAGAGCCGAGGCTTCGTCCAAGGCCTCATCAAAAGCCAATCGTAGATGCGTCAAGTCGAGCACCTCGCAAGTGAGGAGCTGAGGCGGCTCGTGGTCGGCAATGCGGGGGCCAATATAGACATTATCGAAATAGAATTTCTTTGCGTTACTGGAGGTGAACTTAGACCAAAATCCGAAGTGGCCGCCACGACCGTAGGTGTCATCACTACCCTGAGCCTCAATAAGATAGATGCCAGAGTTGTCGTAGCAAGTCTGGATCATCCAGTTGCCTTCGCGGTCGCAGTTCACCTTGACGGAGACCGCGAACGAGGCCGCGATAGCGCCTTCCGTGCCGCGACAAATCTGCTGCTGGCCGTCGGCGTCTTTGCGGAACAAGGTGATGGCGTCGCTGCTGCCGGCTTCGCCGAAGCGGAGGAAATAACCTGTGGTGACTTGCGTAAGGTCGACGTTGTCGGCGCAGAGCCACACGTCGCTATAGTTGTTTCCCGAAGGGGCGAAAGTCTCGCGGATCCAGAACTGCCACTCCATGGACTCGTATTCTGTGATGGGCAAGGAAAGATATGCCGTACCCTCGCCTTCCGCGTTAAGTTGCAGCTGTTTACTGTTGTTCACGACATATTGCTCCGTCGTCCCCGACCACGTGGGGTTTTGGGTGAAGTCGCCGTCGGAGAAGTCGTCGGTAACTTGGGCAAAGAGCGACAGCGGCAACAATATCAAAAGTAAAAGGCTCTTTTTCATGGTTGGTTAGGTTATTTCAGGAAGAACAGTCCGGGGGTGAAGTTCAACCAACGCAACACGGTCTCGCCCCAGACGAGGATGAGCACCCATGAGATGGTCATCATGGTGATGCCGAACTTGAAGGCGTCGGTTTGGCTGTACATGTTAGTGTTGTACAACAGGGCGGCCGGTTTGCTGTTGAAAGGCAGCACATAGCAGTGTTCGATGAGCATGGCCACTGGAAGTGCGAGGCTCATGGTCGGGAAGTGGAAACGTGCCTCCACGCCCAAGGCGATGGGCACGAAGACCATGGTGCGGATGGTCTTGCTTTGAAAGACCAAGCCCGAATACATCATCAAGAAGGTGAGGATGACATACAGCACCCAGAAGGGCGTGTTTTCCGTAATGCCAAGGCTGTCGAAGGCCGCGTTCACCATGGTATTGGGAAGGTCCGTCGCGTTGAGGCCTGAGCCGAGAGTGTAGGCGCCTGCCGAGAACAGCATCAGGTGCCATGGGATATCGACGTCGTTCCACTTCACCACGCCGATGCCTGGCAGCAGGGCGATGACGGCACCCAACAAGGCCACAATGGTCTCGTCGATGTTGTGGAAAGTGCCCTTGGTGACCCACAGGAAGAGGACCAGAACGAAGATGGCTACTGCCTTGTATTCCTCGGCTTTCATCTTACCCATGGCCTTGAGTTCCGCCTTCAGGCGTTCCAAACCGCCGTCGATCTGGGGCTTCTGTTCTTCCTTCTTCATCGGGAAGAAAACATACATGCCCAACAATAGGCCGATGATGAGAATGAGTACGCTCATCGGGCCACAAGCAAGAAGCCAATCCGCATAGCCGAAGTCGAGACTCTGGCTGCCGATGAAACCTGCAATGAGCGAGATGGCAAGTAGATGGGCGCCGCTTCCGGTATAGAACGCATTGGCACCAATGTTTACCTGGAAAAGGTTCTGGATGACGAGGTTGCGGCCGAAGTTGTTGCGATGGTCGCCCGAAGCACCGTAGATGGCGCAGACGGTCATGAAGATCGGCAACATAATGGTGGCCTTCACCGTGGTAGCCGAGATAAAAGCTGACAGCACCAGGTTGATGACCAGGAAACTCCAAAGGACGCCTTTGGCACTCTTGCCAAACTTGATGACGAAAGCCAATGCTAAGCGTTTGGCAAATTGCGTCTTAACCAGCATGCTCGCCAACACGAAAGACAGGATATTCAGCCACATTACCGGGTGGCCGAGTTGGTTCAAGGCCTCCTTTTGGGTAGTGACGTTACAGATGACCACACCAAAGATGATAAGCAGCGAGGTCAGGTAGTTGGGGATGGCTTCCGTCATCCAGAGGATGAGACCCGCGACGAAGATGGCGAGCATGGCGTAGTTGGTTCGGATAAACTCCTCAAATCCGATGTCATTGCAACGCTTCAAGGCCTTTTCGGTCAGCATCTCGGTGTTCAGGTTATCGATGAAGCCAATGTGGCAGCACCAATAAATCAGAATGAAAGCGATGATGGCCAAGGGGCCACCGAGGCGTGCCATCCAAATCTCAAAGTTGGATTTCTGCATCTTGGGCAGTTTTTCCACTTTGTAGTTGTTCATATCTAACGGGTCGAATGTACTCATGGAGGTGTTATTTGACGTGAGACGCGAGACTAC
>JAEEGL011372676.1_pt1 | contig 15024 bp, 16 predicted proteins | sample 9134231 | NCBI WGS metagenome assembly JAEEGL01 (sample SAMN16246548, study PRJNA631951) | gut metagenome | biome: gut microbiome; feature: rumen; material: fiber-attached | host: Bos | place: Iran: Karaj | collected 2018-10 | reverse complement strand
GCTTCTTGAAGCATACGTTTTTCATTTTGAATAATAATTCCTGGAGCATTTAAATCAATTAACTTTTTTAAACGATTATTACGATTAATTACACGACGATATAAATCATTTAAATCACTTGTTGCAAAACGTCCACCATCTAACTGAATCATAGGACGAAGATCTGGTGGTATTACTGGAATACAATCCATTATCATCCATTCTGGTTTGTTTTCAGACTGATAAAACGCATTTAATACATCTATTCTTTTTAATAATCTAATTCTTTTTTGTCCTTGAGCAGTTTCTAATTCTTCTTTTATTTCATTAATATCTTTTTCAAGATCTACTTGTTTAAGAAGTTCTTTAATTGCCTCTGCTCCCATTCCTACTTTGAAGCCATCTCCATATTTTTCATAATATGCACGATATTCTTTTTCGGATAATGTTTGTTTATTTTCAAGAGGAGTAATACCTTTATCAATTACAACATAACTAACAAAATATAAAACTTCTTCTAAGTCACGTGGTGACATATCAAGAACAAGTCCCATACGACTAGGAACACCTTTGAAATACCATATATGACTTACTGGACTAGCTAGTTCAATATGTCCCATTCTTTCACGACGAACTTTACTTCTTGTTACTTCAACACCACATCTATCACAAACAATATTTTTATATCTTACACGTTTATATTTTCCACATGCACATTCAAAATCTTTTGTTGGTCCAAATATTTTTTCACAATATAAACCATCACGTTCAGGCTTTAAAGTACGATAATTAATAGTCTCAGCTTTTTTAACTTCACCATAAGACCATGAACGTATTTGATCAGGCGATGCAATGCTAATTTTTAATCCTTCAAAATTATTAACATCCATTATTCTTCATCCCCTTCCAAATTATCTAACTCAGATTCTGGCATATCAAAATCTTCATCATCGATTTCTTCTTCAAATTCATCATCTTCAGTTTCACTTTCATATTCGAAATCACTTTCGCTATCATAATCTTCTTCAGCAAAATCATCTTCATATTCTTCGAATATTTCATCATTAGTATCAGAACCAACTTGTTTTACAACAACATCTTTAGTCTTATCATCTTGTGGTCCAAAACTATCTTTTTCACTTTCTTCTAATTCTTTTAATTGAATAAAGTTACCCATTTCATTTAATACATTTATATCAAGTCCTAATGCTTGGAACTCTTTAATTAATACTCTAAATGACTCTGGAATACCTGATTTAGGAATTGGTGTACCCTTAACTAATGCTTCATAAACCTTAACACGACCTACAACATCATCTGATTTAATAGTCATCATTTCTTGAAGCACATGTGCAGCACCATAAGCATATAATGCCCAAACTTCCATTTCTCCAAATCTTTGTCCACCAAATTGTGCTTTACCACCAAGAGGTTGTTGAGTAACCATTGAATAAGGTCCAGTAGAACGAGCATGTAATTTATCATCAACCATGTGATGTAATTTAATCATGTACATAATACCAACACTTATACGATTATCAAATGCTTCACCAGTACGACCATCATAAAGTACTGTCTTACCATCTTCATCTAATCCAGCCTCTTTTAATGCATCAATAATCTCATCACGATTAGCACCACTAAATACTGGAGTAGCTACATATATACCTAATTCTTTAGCAGCAATACCTAAATGCATCTCTAGAATTTGTCCTATATTCATACGAGAAGGAACTCCTAGTGGATTAAGTAATATATCAATTGGTTCACCATCAGCAGTATATGGCATATCTTCACTTGGTAATATAAGTGAAATAACACCCTTATTACCATGACGTCCAGCCATCTTATCACCAACAGTAATCTTACGTTTTTGTGCTATATAAACACGAATTATCTTAGAAACACCTGCAGGTAATTCATCTGTATCTTCCTTAGTAAAAATCTTAATATCATGAACAATACCTCCACCACCATGTGGAACACGTAATGAGGTATCTCTAACTTCACGAGTCTTTTCACCAAATATAGCATGTAATAATTTTTCTTCTGAAGTAAGTTCAGCCATTCCCTTAGGAGTAACCTTACCTACTAATATATCATCATCTTTTACTTCTGTACCAATAGCAATAATACCATTCTCATCCAAATTTTTACGAGAATCTTCACTAACATTTGGAATATCTCTTGTAAACTCTTCAGGACCTAACTTAGTATCACGACATTCAATTTGATAATCTTGAATATGTATAGATGTATAAACATCATCTCTTACTAATCTTTCATTTAATATAACAGCATCTTCATAGTTATAACCATTAAAATTCATGAAAGCTACACGAACATTACGTCCTAAAGCCATTTCACCCTTATCAGTACTTGGACCATCTGCTATAATTTGATCCTTTTTAATCTCATCACCAGCACGTACAATAGGTATTTGATGATAACAAGTACCATTATTACTTCTTTCAAAACCATTTAAATAATATGTATCTGTACCAGCCTTAGTCTTAACTAAGATCTTTTTAGAATCAACATAATCAACTATACCATCTGCTTTAGCTATAATAACAGCACCAGAATCACGAGCAGAAATTGCTTCAATACCAGTACCAACTATTGGTGCTTCAGCCTTTAATAATGGAATTGCTTGACGTTGCATGTTAGAACCCATTAGGGCACGTTTACCATCATCATGCTCCAAGAATGGAATACCAGCAGTTGTAATTGATACAACTTGTTGTGAAGAAACGTCCATATAATCAACATCTTTAGAATCTATAATTATATTCTCTCCACGATAACGAACTGGAACCCTTTCATCAGCAAATTTATCATCATCAGTTAATGATACAGTTGCTTGAGAAATATGATAATCTAACTCTTCATCAGCTGTCATATATACTATATCATCAGTTAATTTTCCATCAATTACTTTACGATATGGAGTCATAATAAATCCATATTCATTAATTCTTGCATAAGATGCAAGAGCTGTAATAAGTCCGATATTAGGTCCTTCAGGAGACTCTATTGGACAAAGTCTACCATAGTGAGAAGGATTAACGTCACGAACTTCCATACCAGCACGATCACGAGATAAACCACCAGGTCCTAAAGAAGATAATCTTCTCTTATTAGCAAGTTCTGCTACTGGATTAGTTTGATCCATGAATTGTGATAACTGACTACTACCAAAGAACTCTTTAATAGTTGCAGTTAATGGTCTAATATTAATTAATGATTTAGGTGTAACCTCTGTAATATCTTGAGTAGACATACGATCTCTAATAACTCTTTCAATACGACTAATACCTACTCTAAATTGATTTTGTAAAAGTTCTCCAACTTGACGAACACGACGATTAGATAAATGATCTATTTCATCAAAATTACCAATACCTTCATGTAAATTTAAGTAATAAGATACTGAAGCATAAACATCAGAAATAGTTAATCTCTTTAAATCTACAGTTTGATCATTACCTATAATTTTTACAATTTTTTCTGGATTTCTCTTAGAATATACTTTTACAACTTGAACTTTATTATAAGAATCTAACTCTTCATTAATTAAAGTCTCTTTAACACCATAACCATCAGCAAAAACTTCTCTTAACTTCTCAAGTAAATCCTTAGTTACAACTTCACCATCTTCAGCTATAACTTTTCCATTTACTTTTATAGTTTCTGCTAATTTGCATCCTAATAAACGATCACAAACATTTAATTTTTTATTAAATTTGTAACGTCCTACTTTAGCCAAATCATATCTAAATGAATCAAAAAATCTAGATATTAATTGGTTTTTAGCACTATCTAAAGTACTAGGTTCACCTGGTCTTAATTTAGAATGAATATCTATTAAAGACTCATCTGTATTCTTATTAGCATCTTTCTCAATAGTACGTAAGATGTAATCATCTTCTCCAAATAAATCAATAATATCAGCATCATTAGATAAACCTAAAGCCCTTAATAATGTAGTAATTGGAACTTTTCTAGTACGATCTATTCTTACATAAATAGCATCTCTAGCATCTGTTTCATATTCAAGCCATGTTCCACGAGTTGGAATAATTTGTGATGTAATGATAAGTTTACCATTCTTCTTATCAACTTCTTTTCCAAAATATACACTTGGAGAACGAACTAATTGTGATACAATAACACGTTCAGCACCATTAATAACGAAAGTTCCACTTTCGGTCATAATAGGCATATCTCCTAAATATATTTCTTGTTCTTTTACTTCACCAGTCTCTTGATTAAATAATCTAGCTTGAACTTTTAAAGGTGCAGCATAGGTTGCATAACGATCTTTGCAACCTTTTATTGAGTATCTTGGCTCATCAAATGAGTATTCACCAAATTCTAAAGTTAAATTTCCAGTAAAGCTTTCAACTGGAAAGATATCTTCAAATACCTCACTGATTCCTTCAGTCATAAACCAATCATATGACTTTTTTTGAATTTCCAATAAATTGTTTAATTCAATTGCATTTTTAGTTTTTGCATAACTTCTTCTTTCTCGATAATCACCGAATTTTTTTACTGTATAAGCCACTGTTTCACCCCATAAACTATATTTTTAGATACATGTATCGGTACCGAAAATAATACATGTCACCAATTTATAATTTTACCAAAGTATTAACAACTTGTCAATTGATTTTGGCAATCTATTACAAAAAAACCTTTATTTTTTGCAATTATTTTAACTTTGTAAAATTTTTCCATTTTTTTAGCTAATGTTTTAGCTCCTTGATTTTTATTAACTACAAATATTAAATGTCCATCTAAAGTCAAATAATCTCTTGCACTAAAAAGAATTGAATGTAATATTTTATTACCAACTCTTATAGGAGGATTAGTTATTATAAAATCATACTTCTTAGTAATATTACTATATATATCACTTGAAAAAATATTTACATTTGCATTATTTATTTTAGCATTCTTTCTTGCTAAATCTAATGCCCTTTCATTTATATCAATCATATCAACATTAGAATTTGTATTTGTAGATATAAATATTCCTATAGGACCATATCCACATCCAAAATCTAATACATTACCTTTTATTATATTTAAATCAATATTTTCTAATAAAGTCCTTGTTCCAAAATCTAAACCTTTTTTAGAAAACACATTATTATCAGTTTTAAAAGTATATATTTTATTTTTTATATTTGATCTAGTAGTAATCTCATTACTTACTATATCAGTATTTTTATCAAAATAATAACTCACTTTATCACTCTTTAACTAAACTTTTTTCTTTTTCATTATCTTTCATACTACTTAATATAGTTTCTATATCATCTAATGTATATTGTTCTTTTACTAAATCATTATCAGATAAATAATCATTTAAACTTTCTTCTTTAACTATAGTTCTTACATTTTCAGTATCATTATCTTCTTCATTACACTCAAATACAATTTTATTATTAATAACATTTCTATATGTAAGTGGAAGATGAATAACCACACCTTGATACATATCAGCATTATATCTTGATGTTATATAGTATTCTGTTGTATCATACAAAGAATTATATACTTCAATGTAATAACACTTCTCTAATGCATCATGTCCCATTGTTCCAGATGTAATAATTTCTCCATTACTTGATTCTTCATAGTCAAAATAATTATTACTGCATGCTGTTAACGAACTAGTTAACATAACAAGAGCGACAGAACCAGTTAAAACTCTACTTATTGCTTTTTTATTCATTTCTTTTATCTTCATAAATATACTCCCCCTAATATACAATCCTAATTAAACACTTAAAGCCCATACTATTTTAGTACAGGCTTAAAACATAATTATTTCAATTATTTTAATTCAATAGTAGCTCCAGCTTCTTCGAATTTAGCTTTTAATTCTTCAGCTTCAGCAACAGCAACTTTTTCTTTAACAACTCCACCGTTATCAGCGATAGCTTTAGATTCACCTAAACCTAAACCAGTAACTTCTTTAATTATTTTAATAACGTTGATTTTGTTTGGACCAGCACTAGCAAGTACTACATTAACTTCACTTGGTCCTTCTTCTGCAGCAGCAGCTCCAGCAGCAGGTGCAGCAACAGCTACAGCTGATGGATCAACTCCAAACTCTTCTTTCATCATATCTACTAATTCTTTAATTTCTAATAAAGTCTTTTCTTTTAAAGCTTCAATTATATCTTTATTTTCTATTTTTGCCATTTTATTTCCTCCCTTATTTTTTTAATTTATTATTAGTTTTGTTTTTCTAAGTTTTGTGCATGTAAATCTAAGCAAATTGCAACATTCTTTACATGTTCGATTAAACCACCTGCAAACATAGTAAGTAGTCCATCTCTTGATGGTATAGTAGCATACTTCTTTAAAGTATCTAAATCAGTTATTTTTCCATCAACTATACCTAATTTCATCTCTAAATTTGGATGTTCTTCAATAAATTTACTAACTGCTTTAATTGGTTCGACAATATCTTTACCAAAAGCAACAACCTTTGGACCATTTAATTCATCCTTTAAATCGATATCTAATGTAGATAATGCTCTATTAACCAATGTATTCTTGTAAATTTTTAATTCTGAATCACTTTCTCTTAACTTTCTTCTTAATTCCATTGTTTCACTAACTGTTAAACCATGATTTTCTAGGAAAATGAATGAGCTTGATTCTTTTACGTTTTTTGCTATTTCATCAATAATTTGTTGTTTTTGTTCTAACACTTTTTGATTAGCCATATTACACCTCCTCAATCTGTGGTATACCGTTTAAAAAAAGTCCTTACTGCACCGCAATAAGGACTAAGAGTTTATATCTAAAGCTCCTCGGTAGGATTATTAAGATTTAAAATCCCCTACTGTCTACGGTACTATTTGCTCACACGAGCATATTATAACATATTGTAATTTTTTTGTAAATACTAAATTTCAAAAGTATTTGAATCAATTTTAATTCCAGGACCCATTGTAGTTGATACTGAAATATTTTTAATATATTTACCTTTAACTACAGCTGGTTTAGTTTTAATAATTAATGAAACAAATGCATTTAAATTTTCAACTAATTTATTTTCATCGAATGAAACCTTACCAATTGCTACAGCAACATTACCATAACTATCTGTACGATATTCAACACGACCTTTTTTAACATCTTCAACAGCTCTTTTTGTATCCATAGTAACTGTTCCTGTTTTTGGGTTTGGCATTAAACCACGAGGACCTAATACACGTCCAATTTTACCTAAAGTAGGCATCATATCTGGAGTAGCAATAATTGTATCAAAATCAAACCAATTTTCTTTTTCAATTTTTTCAATCATATCAGTATCTCCAACATAATCAGCACCAGCAGCTTTAGCTTGAGTAGCAGCTTCACCTTTAGCAATTACTAAAACTTTCTTAGTTTTACCAATACCATTAGGTAAAACAGTAGCTCCTCTTAATTGTTGATCAGCCTTTTTAGTATCTAAGTTAAGTCTTAAAACTAATTCAACTGTTTCATCAAATTTTGCTATGCTTGTTTCTTTAACTAATTTGATAGCTTCTTCTTTAGTATATAATTTATTTTTTTCTACCTTAGAAGCAACTTCTACATATTTCTTTCCTTTTTTCATTTTTTTACCTCCTTGTGTGGTATACGCGGATAGATTAATTCCTCCCACATAGGAATTATTTATAATTAATTAATCTAATAATTAGTCTATAACTTCAACACCCATGTTAATAGCAGTACCTTCAACTATTTTCATAGCTTCTTCTACTGTATAACAATTTAAATCTGGTAATTTAATTTCTGCTATTTCTTTAACTTGAGCTTTAGTTAACTTACCAACAATTTCGTTCTTACCTTTAGCAGAACCTTTCTTAATCTTACCAACTTTCTTAATTAATTCTGCAGTTGGTGGAGTCTTTAATACAAAGTCAAAAGATCTATCTTCATAAATACTTATAACTACTGGTATTATATCTCCCATTTTATCTCTTGTTGCATCATTGTATTTTGTACAAAATTCTTGTAAATTAATTCCTGCTGGACCTAATACAGTTCCTACTGGTGGAGCTGGTGTAGCTTTTCCTGCAGGTATTTGTAAACTAATTTCTCTTACAACTTTCTTTGCCACGAAAAACACCTCCTATAAAATTTTTTCGCCGTGGTTCAAATGATATCCGCAATCAATAATCTCCCACAAAAAATCTATATTTAACAAAATATAGCGTTTTAATAATATCACAAAATATTATATTTGTAAACATTTAAATCGCTAATTTAGTTAAACTCTTTCTATTTCGTTGAATTCAACCTCAACTACTGTTTCTTGACCAAATAAATCTAAAACAACTTCTAATTTTTGACTTGTTAAATCTATAGACTTAACTTTACCAAACATATTAGCAAATGCACCAGATATAACTTTAACTGAATCACCTTCATGCAATTCATTTTCAATATCTAATCTACTCATTCCCATACTACCTAAAATATTATCTACCTCTTGTGGAGTTAAAGGGAATGGTTTAGCACCTTTACCACTTGATCCTATAAATCCTGTAACACCTGGTGTATTACGAACTATAAACCAAGCTTCATCAGTCATAATCATTTCTACTAATATATAACCAGGAAACATCTTAGTAACTTTTTCTTTTTGTTCACCATTTTTAATTTCAATTTGTTTTTGTTCTGGAACAACTACTCTAAAAATATAGTCTTCCATACCCATAGTACTGGCACGCATCTCTAACTTTTCTTTAACCTTATTCTCATGCCCTGAATAAGTATTAACAACATACCATTCTTTTTCCATTATTTAATCACCGTTCTTATAAATCCTAAGATAACATCAGATAAAGCAAAGAATCCCATAAATATTACTATAAATGATAATGTAGCAACAGAATATTTACCTAATTCTTTCTTATTAAGCCATCTTACTTTTTTCATTTCTTTTTTAACACTTACAAAAAATTTAGCAATTCGTTTCATTATTTCACCCAATCTTATTTTTTTCTAAAATAAAAACACCTTTTTGTGCCTAGAAATAATCTACCATATTATCGATTATTTGTCAACAGTTAGGTGTTGTTTTATAAAGTATTATACTATTTGTTTAATTCAATATTTTCTATTATCTTTTGAAATTCTAACTTATTATTTGAATAATTTTCTTTAAGCACAGTTTCAATAACAAATAAATTATAATCAGTATTATTAAATGTAATAACAGATAAACAATATACATTTTCTATATTATTATTCATCCCACTATATATTTTCGTTTTTATTTTTTTATCATATAGATTATAATCTTTTGAATCAATCAATATCATATTATCTCGAGTACTCTTAAAATATTGTTCTTGATTATTTAAAATTGTATCAGATGTTAATTTACTATCATCATATATAAATACTCCTATATTATTTATATTGTTAGTAAAATATGCATCAAATTCCCCTACATTATTTTGATGATAATCATCAGGTAATCTAAAACTAAACGTACCATCATTAGAATTAAACATTTTATAATTTATATTATAACTACTATTTAATGAGAAACTAATTATTAACCCTAACATTATAATAAATAATAAAATTGAAACTATTAAATATACCATATTTTTAGTTTTATAATTATTATCTTTACTTACATACTTTAAACTATAACACGGAATATAGAAAGCATTAAATAGATAAATAAAAATTATTTCAAGAGCTTTATTTTTTAATTCTTTACTTTTAGCTGCATGCACAATATGATATATTATAGCAACCCATACACCAATTATGAGTAATATACTAATAATTAAAGAGGTATTTAATAGCCAATACGAATTTTCAAATTTGAATTCATTATTAACATAAAAAAATAACAAATCAAAAACAATAAAAAACAATAAACAAATAATATGGGACCAATATTTTTTTAAAAATTTCTTCATATAATTTTCCCTTTTCTTAACGTGGTATATACTATCATTCAATTATATTATTGTCAAATTATAATTTATATATTACTACTCACTTGCCTTATCAATTTTTCTCTTTTGAACATTATATGTCATTTTTAACTTTAATTTTTTTGTTACAAAATTATTGAAAAAACTAATTACTTTCATACCATTGCCGGGAATAATAATAGTTTTTCTTTTAAACATTTTCTTTACTGCATATTTAGCAACATACTCACTACTTAAACTTGGTAAAGTAAACTCTACCTTTGCTACTTTATTAAACTCTGTATCTACTGGTCCAGGACATAAACATCCTATATATATATTCTTCTTATCTCTTCTTATTTCCTCATATATACCTAGAGTCATACTTAATACATATGACTTAGTCGCATAATAAGTAGCCATTAATGGTCCTCCAGGTTGAAGTGCTGCTGAAGAAGCTACATTAAGTATATACCCTTTATTCTTAGCATAAAAATATTGTAAGAAACACTTTGTTAATGTATGTACTGCTTTTATATTTAAATCAATCATATCTAACTCAATTTCTAACTTTGTATCTTTAAACTCACCTGCTAAACCAAAACCTGCATTATTAACTACTATATCTATATCTTCACTTTTTATTTGTTCATATAACTTCATACAATTAAAAGTACTAGACAAATCACTACATATTATTTCTACATTAGTAGATAACTCATTTTTTAATTCCTCTAATCTATCTTTTCTTCTAGCAACAAGTATTAAATCATAACCCTTTAAACTTAACTGACGCGCTATATCTCTGCCTATACCAGAAGATGCTCCAGTCACTAATGCTTTCATATCATCACCATTATAATTATAATAATAAAATTATTCTTATGCAAGAAAAAAGTACTAAATGTACTTATTTATTACTATTATATTCTTTTAATGCATCTTTAACCTTTACTTTTATACGCTGTATAGCATTGTCTATTTGCTTAGGTTCCTTATCTAACATCTCAGCTATTTCTTTATATGTAAAATATGATAACATTAAATCAAAAACCTGTTTTTCAAAATCAGTAAGTCTTTTTTCTACTAATTCTATTAACTCATTATTTATCTCTTCATTTAACACTATTCTCTCAGGATTAGTAGAATCATCCTTAAGTAAAAAATCTAAAGTACCCTCTGATTCAGAATCAAACGAAATAGACTCATTTAAATTTTTATGCTTTAACCTTTTAGCAGAAATAATAACACTTATTAATCTACGCTCTATACATGTTTTAGCATACGTATAAAAAGTAATATCCTTTTGTTCATTAAAATACCCTATAGCATGATTTAATCCAATCAAACCCTCTTGTACTAAATCACTCTTCTCTAAACCTAGATATGGACAATACTTCATCATTCTATTTACTATTGAATTAATTAATGGCTCATATTTCTTTAATATAATATTATTAGCCTCTTCACTATTTTCATTAATATATGAAATTAACTCATAGTCATTTAAATCAGCATAATCCATTCTATCTTCCCCTTATTCTTACTGCTTCATATATAACAAGTGCTGTTGCAACAGAAGCATTTAAACTATTTACAGTACCATTCATAGGTATACTAGCTATAAAATCACACTTCTCTTTAACTAACCTACTCATACCACTACCTTCATTACCACATATAATAGCAGTCTTTCCCTTATAATCTAATGTAGAATAATCACTACCATCCATATCAGTACCAAAAATCCAAAAACCATTATCTTTTAATTTATCTATTGTATTCACTAAATTCTTAACTCTAACAATTTTTACATTTTCAGTTGTACCTACACTAGTTTTTACAACAGTACCATTTACCTCACAACACCTATCATTAGGTATTATAATACCATCTACTCCAGTTGCTTCACAAGTTCTTATAATAGCTCCAAAATTATGAGGATCTTCTATATGATCTAATATAACTATTAAAGGATTATCCTTTTCTAATATATCTTCTAAACTACAATATTTATAATCCTCAACATCCAATATAATACCTTGATGAACACCAGATACTTTCTTATTTAAATCTATCTTAGATAATCTCTGTACCTTAATATTTCTCTTATTAATCATATTTAATATATCATAATCTTTAAAAGAATCTAATAAGTATACTCTATTTATCTTCTTATCACTTTCTAAATATTCTTGTGCTACATTACGTCCAAAAACATACATAGTATCACTCCCTAATCAAAATTAAATATATAATTCATTATATCACTAATTCTATTATTTTTGTTACTAAGATATAAATAACCTATTAATGCTTCTAAACCTGTTGAATATTTATATGTAACTATATCAGTATTTTTAGGACTAGTATGAGATTTATGATTACGTGCTCTTGTTATTATAGTTAACTCTTCATCAGTTAAAAAATTACTCTCTATCATACTCATTAAATATTTACATTGTCCTTTAGCACTTACATACTTAACTGCACTCTTTTGTAATTCATTTACTTTAACTATATTATGTTTAAGTAAATACTCTCTAACATACACTTCATATATACTATCACCTAAATAAGCAAGCGCTAAAGAATTAATTGTATTTATATTATTCATTATTACACCTATCAAAAGTAATATTTTTAATTAAACCATTCTTAATATCATTAAGTACTACTGTATATACTTTATCATAATCTACACAACCACCACGAACTAAGCAACCTCTTTTACTACCTATAGTAACTAATACATCTTCATAATTATCATCATTTATTTCATAATCAATATTATATCTATCTATTAACCTATCTGGATAATATTTATATAATGTCTTTAATATATAGAATACTACATCATCAATAGGTAATACTTCCTCCTTTATAGCAGTTAAACTAGCTAAATTATACGCTACCTGTTCATCATCTAATTTTGGCCATAAAATACCAGGAGAATCTAACAACTCTAAATTATCACTTATTCTTATCCAATTTAGTTGTTTAGTAACACCAGGTTTATTACCTACATTAGATACTTTCTTTCCTACTAATCTATTAATTAAAGTAGACTTACCTACATTAGGTATACCAACTACTAATACCCTAGTCTTTCTCTTAGACATACCTTTATTTTCTCTAGATATATTTTTCTCTTCCATTAATTCTTCAGTAATATTAAGTAATGGTTTTAAACTATTATTAGTTTCTAAATTAACCATATATACTTTATAACCCATATCCTCATAATATTTTTTCCACTTCTTAGTTTCTTCCATATCACATAAATCTATTTTAGTCATAATCATTATACGTGGTTTATCTTTTATATAATTATCTATATCCTTTATCTTAGAAGAAATAGGCATACGAGCATCTACTACCTCATATACTGCATCTATTAAATTTAAATTCTCTGATATCAATCTCTTAGTCTTAGCCATGTGCCCTGGATACCAGTTGATGTTGCTTTTATTAACCCCACTATTATTTACTTCATTTTTCATAAAATCACTTCCTCGATTTAAAATCATTAAAATTATAGCATAAAAAAGGCAGATTTTGTACTAATCTGTCTAAATTTATATTATTTATATGTTCTTAAATATTGTGTAATCAATTTTTTCAAAATAATTACTTGGACATATGACAAATATATTATTACTATTTACTAAAACTAAAATCTATAGACATGTGTAATTATATTTTTTGAGTTCCTTTCTGAAAAATATCCTCACTAGACAAACTGTTAAATCTATTTATAAATTCTTCAGAAAAGCCATATAGATTAGCTAAATCAACGTTAAATAGTTTTAAAACATCTTGAAAAGTCATATCTTTTGCATTATTTAAATATTTTTTATAGAAATCCATTCTTTGTTGAGTATCTAAATTCATGCTATCAAATTTTTCGACTAAACAATTTGCATATATAAATCTGGATTCATTTGATAGCTGTTGACCATTTCTTAAATCATAATTTTTAGCACCTATATAATCATGTAACTGATTATCATTTGGATAATATCTACTTACAAACTCATCTATCTTAGAAATTACATCTTCTTTTGATATATTCATAGAATTTGATAATTTATCTATAAAGTCTTCATCTATATTATCTATTTTATTACTTACTAATATTTTTTTTATTTCTAATTCATCAATAGCTCTATAGGCTGTATGAATTGTATTTTTATATTTTTCATATTTTATATCATTAATAATAATATCATCTAAAATTCTTACTTCATCACTTGATCCTTTTTCCTTAATTTCAAGATTAATAGTTTTCAAATAATCTAAAAATAATTCTTCTGTAAGCATAGATTCAACTTCTGAAAGTGACTCAACACCTTTAGTATCTTTAAATTCTAAATTTTCATTTAAATTTGAAATTCCATGACTAAGTTCATGAGCTAAAGTTACTAAAGATTCTAAATCATTCTTGTAATACAATTTTATACCATCTGGTGTAGAAACAGATCTTTGTTGATCACTTGGTATATTTTCATCATATTTTATGAAATGTGTTTTAGATAGTATAAACGCTAGTTTGTTACTTAATTCAGGATTAACATACATATAAAAACCAATCACTAATTTTTTCATTTGTTCAATATCAATATTTGGAATTTCGTAACCATTCATTGATTTTTTAGTGAAAAAAGAACTATTAACATTTTTTGCAATATCATGTGAAATATTTAACAAAACATCATTTTCAAATATTTGATATACCTTATCATTTATAGTCAAATCATATGTTTGATTATAATTCCAAAAACGATTATTTTGTACAAATTGATATTTATAATTTAAATCACTAATTTTCTCTTCTAAACTCATATATATCACCTCATATTTATATGTTCTTAACTTCTGTAATCACCTTGCAACTTCTTATCAAAAAAACAGCTATTTTTAGGTTTTTTGTCATTTTTATATCAATTTTTAATATATTTTATCATAAACATGCAAGATGTATTTTTGCGTTTTTCCTTATTTTATAAGGTTTTAGGAGTGTTCTTAATTAAATTGAAATCAACCAGTTGATGTTGCTTTTATTAACCCCACTATTATTTACTTCATTTTT